>Ga0181519_10000023_pt1 | contig 146856 bp, 157 predicted proteins | sample PEATcosm2014_Bin_26_FD_121102 | JGI IMG/M metagenome (GOLD analysis project Ga0181519, IMG submission 121102) | Peatland microbial communities from MTU Mesocosm Facility, Houghton, MI, USA - PEATcosm2014_Bin02_10_metaG | ecosystem: Environmental > Terrestrial > Soil > Wetlands > Peat | place...
GGGGGAGGCGGGGGAGGAGGAGGGGGCGGCGGGGGAGGCGGCGGGGGCGGCGGCGGAGGCGGGGGGGCCGGCGGAGACGCAAAGTTGTAGTTCACGCCGATCCGGAAAACGTTGAAGTTGCCCGCGCTGCCTGACGAGTGCCAAGTGACGCTGCCAAAACCCTCGCAGAAATCGCTATCGGAGACGTCCTCGCAAAGACCAACGTGTTGGTTGTTGCCGAAGTTGACGAAGATGTCTTCAGCCTTAACCGACCAATGATTGTCGATTTTGTATTCGACACCGCCACCCAAGGTCCAGCCGGTCCGAGTGCCGCCGCCGCTGATGGGGAAGGTCGCGTCCGGCGAGGAATCGCCGGTGGCCGTGTAGGTGATCGCACCACTGTGGTTGGAGCCGGCAAAAGCGCCGCCGCCGGTGAAGTAGATCAGCGTCCGGTCAAAGGCGTAACCGATCCGTGCGCGGATGGTGCCGATCGCTTCAGGAGTGTTGCTGCCATAGGCGGTGTACGTGCCGGAGGGGATGAGCTCGTTTCCGACCGCCACGCGCGAATAGTGGCTGCTGGTCGTGGTGGCCCCTTCCACGTCACCCTCAAGGCCGAACACCCAGTTCGAAACCTGATAGTTGTATCCGAGCTGAGCGCCGCCCATGAACGAGGCTTGGTTCGGGCAATTGCCGCCGGAATAGGTGGCCGCGCCATCGGCGGAGGTAAGATTCCAGCTTGCGCAGCTGGTGTTCCATGCGCCGCCGAGGTTCACACCGACATAAAAGCCGGTCCAGTTGACGGCGTCCTGCGCCGCTGCAGCTCCACCGATCGCGGTGAGCACCGTAGCCAATGCGGCCCCGGTCATAAACTTCGATTTCATCGGTATCCCCTCTGTTGCCTAGCGCGACCGCTTTCGGCCGCCGAGGTATGATCGAGCTTTACCTTGCCAAGGGGTCCAGTGCAACATCGCGCGGATACCTTAGAGGGCGTTACTCACCGTGAGTTCTATACAAGTTTGCCATTGGCGATCAACGCGGCCAAGACGAAAAAAGCGGGCCTTTCCGCGACATTTCCGGCTTTTCTCGCGCCACTGTGACCGAAATGGCGCTGGCCCGCGCGATGGCGACACGAAGTAAAGCTCGGCCGGCGAATCACTCTCGTGCTGGCCACCGCCTATGAGTTGGGTTAGGCGACCGAATTTGAGGATGCGATGGCCACAAACGATCAACCCTTGGAGGCCGATGCGCCGGTCGAGGTTGTGACGGTCCGGTCGGGAGACTGGAGTCGCCTTTTTGGGGCCCTGGACGGTAGCGCGCGCATGGCCGTCATCCAAGCGCGGTTCACGGCGAAAAGCGGCCAGCTTGTCTATGTCCCGGCCAGGGGAGAGCGACCTGGCCACTTCCTTTTCGGCCTCGCCGATGACGAAGGTGCAATGGCTTACCGAGGCCTTGCCGGCCGGTTGCCGCCTGGCGACTACTTCTTGGGGTCGCCTCCGGCGGAATTCGACGGAGCGCAGATTGCCTCGGCGTGGGCGCTCGGCGCCTATCGCTTCGACCGCTACAAGCGCGCTGAGGCCGAGGCTGCGCCGCGCCTGGTCGGACTGTCGGGCGTGAACACCGCGGAAGTCGAGGCGATCGCCGGCGCCTGCACCCTCGTCCGGGACATGATCAACACGCCGGCCAACGACATGGGGCCGGCTGAGGTGGAAGCCGTCGCCCGCGGGATCGCCGAAGGCTGCGGCGCGCGCATTGACGTGGTCGTCGGAGACGATCTGCTCGCGGCCGGTTACCCAGCGGTCCACGCCGTCGGCCGCGCCGCCGCGCCGGCGCGCGCGCCGCGCATGGTCGAGATGTCTTGGGGCGAGGCCGACCACCCTCTTATCGCCCTGGTGGGCAAGGGCGTCGTGTTCGACAGCGGCGGTCTCGACATCAAGCCCTCTGCCGGCATGCGCCAGATGAAGAAGGACATGGGCGGGGGCGCACACGTTCTGGCTCTGGCGCGCATGATGATGGCCGCGAAGCTGCCGGTGCGTTTGGCGGTGCTGGTCCCGGCCGTGGAGAACGCCATTTCCGGCGACGCTATGCGCCCGGGCGATATCCTTGCCTCGCGCGAGGGCCTTTCCATCGAGGTGGGCAACACCGACGCCGAGGGCCGCCTGATCCTGGCCGACGCCCTTGCCCGCGCCTCGGAACTGTCGCCCGTGCTGACCATAGACATGGCCACCCTGACCGGCGCGGCGCGGGTGGCGCTTGGACCGGACGTGGTTCCCTTCTACACCGACGACGATGAACTGGCGGCGGAACTCACCGCTGCCGCAACCCGGGTCTCCGACCCCCTATGGCGCATGCCCCTTTGGTCCGGCTACGACGCGGCGATCGACAGCGATATCGCCGATGTGGCCAACGACGCGGAGCCGTGGGCCCAGGCGGGCTCGATCACCGCCGCCCTCTTTCTTAAGCGCTTTGCCCCCAAGACACCCTGGGTCCACTTCGACATCTTCGGCTGGAATCCGAGGAACCGGCCAGGCTGGCCCAAGGGCGCCGAGGCTCAGGCGATCCGTGCGATCTACGCCGTCCTCAAGGCCAGATACGGGTGAGTCTCGACCCACGCACCATCCTGGCCAGAGCCGATCTGGCCGCCGCCGACTTGGAAGGACTGGTTCGCGCCAATCGGTTCGCCCCGACCTTCGCCACCCAGGTGATAGCGCCGGCGGCGGCGATCCGCGCGACGCCCAATCCCTCGGCCGAGCAGGTCGATCAGCTTCTCTTTGGCGAAACCTTCGACAGGCTGGAAGAGACCAACGGTTTCGTTTGGGGCCAGGCGCGGCGCGACGGCTATGTGGGCTTTGTCGAGGCTTCCGCTCTGGCCGACGAGATCAACACGCCCACCCATTGGGTAAGCGTCCCGCGCACATTCGCTTTCGCTGAGCCGTCGATCAAGGCGCTGGCGTTCGGTCCGATCAGCCTCAACGCCCTTGTCACCATCACCGAGGAGACCGAAACCCTGGCTCTGGCGACGGGCGCCGGCTGGATCGCCAAGACCCACCTCTCTCACATCGGCGACATCTCGGCCGACCCGGCCGCCGTGGCCGAGACCTTTCTCGGCGCCCCCTATCTGTGGGGCGGACGCACCGGCCTGGGCCTCGATTGCTCCGGACTGGTCCAGCAGTCGCTTTACGCCGCCGGCCTCGCCTGCCCGCGCGACGCGGATCAGCAGGCTTGGCTCGGAACGCCGATTGAACCGGATGGCCTGATGCGCGGCGATCTCGTCTGCTGGCGAGGCCACATCGGCATGATGCTGGATGAGACACGCCTCATCCACGCCAACGCTCATCACATGGCGGTGGCGATAGAGGCCTTGGCCGAGGCGATCGCGCGCATCGCCGCCAAGGGCGGCGGCGAGCCAACCGCCATGCGCCGGCCTGGACGCTATGTCGCGAACACCTGAGCGTCGTCGCTGAAGGCCTTGAACTCCAGGGCGTTGCCCGAGGGATCGGTGAGGAACATCGTGTCCTGCTCTCCCGGCTGGCCGGCGAACCGGGTCTGGGGCTGGATCAGGAACACAGCGCCCGCCGCCTTCAGCCGAGCCGCCAACGCCCGCCAGTCATCGGGCGCGAGAATGAGGCCGAAGTGGCGCACCGGGACGGCCTCGCCATCGACTAGATTGGTTCGCGCCGACACTTCATCCGGCGCCAAATGAGCGACGATCTGATGGCCGTGGAGGTCGAAATCCACCCAGTCAGCCAAAGAACGCCCCTCCGGACATCCCAGAAGTCCGCCGTAAAAGGCTCGGGCCTCGGCCAGATCGCGAACCGGAAAGGCGAGATGAAAGCGGGGTCGGGACATGAGACTCCATAGCCTTTGAGGCGGAATGGTAGAAGCGGCGCTGGACTTTGCGCCATCGCCGCGCGCAATCTCCGGCCGCCTAGCCTTCTTTCGATCCGGAAACCGCCATGAACGCCATGACCTTCGACGCCGAAACCTGGACCTCAGCCGGCGAGGCGGGCCTGAACGAAGCGATCGCCCTGCGCAGGGCCATCCACGCCGATCCGGAACTGGGTCTCGATCTGCCGCGCACGACCGCCAAGGTGAAGGGGGCTCTGGCGGGACTGCCCCTGGAAATCCGCGAAGGCCCCTCCACCAGCGGCCTGGTGGCCATATTGCGCGGGCCGGCGAACGGCCGCACCGTCCTGCTGCGTGGCGACATGGATGCGTTGCCTCTGCACGAAGACACCGGCCTCGCCTTCACCTCCCTGAACCAGGGCGCCATGCACGCCTGTGGCCACGACACTCACGTGGCCATGCTGGCCGGCGCCGCCCGCGCCCTGTGCGAAAAGCGCGATCGCTTGGCCGGCACGGTGATGTTCATGTTCCAACCCGGCGAAGAGGGCTGGCATGGCGCGAGGTTCATGATCGAGGACGGCCTTCTTGACCCATTGCCCGATGCCGCCTTTGCCCTGCACATCTCGCCCAACATGCCCGCCGGCACCTTCGCGGGCAGAACCGGTCCTCTGCTCGCCGCCTCCGATACGCTGCGCATCCGCGTCGTCGGCGCCGGCGGCCACGCCTCCATGCCGCAGGACGCGCTCGACCCCATTCCGGTGCTGTGCGAGATCGTCACCGCGCTTCAGACCCTGGTGACCCGGCGAGTCTCGGTCTTCGCCCCGGCGGTGATCACCATCGCCCATATCGCCGCTGGCACCACCAGCAACGTCATTCCCGAGGATGGCCGGCTGCTCGGCACCATCCGTACCTTCTCCGAACACACCCGCACAATCATCCATGAAGGCTGCCGCCGGGTGGCGGAGAACATCGCCACCGCTCACGGCGCGATAGCCGAGGTGGAGATCGACCACGGCTTTCCGGTCACCGTCTGCGATGGCCGAGTGACCGATCTGGCCGAACGCACCGCCAAGGCCCTCTTCGGCGAGGGCGCCTGGCACACCATGGCCAATCCGATGATGGGGGCGGAGGACTTTTCTTATGTCCTGCAGAAGCTGCCCGGGGCCATGGCCTTCCTCGGCGCGGCGCCGGAAGGCGGCGACTATCGCACCTGCTGCGCCCTGCATTCCAACCGCATGGTCCTAAACGAGGATGTGATGGCGCGCGGCATCGCCATGCACTGCGCCATGGCCGAGGCGGCGCTGAGCGGGGACCTGGAGCTTTAGGGCGATCGCGGCTCAGGCGGCGGGCCGCTCGCAGTTGACCATCCACGGGATGCCGAACCGATCGGTGAACATGCCGAAACGGACCGCCCAGAAAGTCTCGCTGATCGGCATCTGGATCTGACCGCCTTCGGCCATGGCGTGGAACACTCTCTCCGCCTCTTCGGCGCTGTCGACCGAGAGAGAGACGGCGAAACCCTTCGCCGCGGACGAGCCGGAAGACGGGCTGTCCGATCCCATTAGAACAGTGTCGCCGACATTCATGCGTGCATGGATCACCTTGTCGCGGCCTTCCGGACCGACCTGATCGGCCATTGGCGACTGAGCGAAGGTCTGGACGGCGAGGTTCTGGCCATTGAGGCAACGCGCGTAGAAGGCGAAGGCCTCGGCGCATCGGCCATCGAAGTTGAGATAGGGATTGAGGCGCATCGGGCGGGTTCCGAAGTAGGGGCGAGATCGCACTCTTAGCCGGGACAAGTGACCCCGTCAGCCCGACGCGGCCGAATTTCCTCTGGAGGGCCGGCGAGTCCCGCGCTAAAGGGCCTCGGAAAGGCCGCCCTCTGGTGATGGCCCCGCCTTTCCACGCAAACGCGCGGACAGGGATTCTCAAACGACATGGGTAATGTGACGGTGATCGGCGCCCAGTGGGGCGACGAGGGCAAGGGCCGGGTGATCGACTGGCTGGCCGATCGCGCCGATGTGGTCGTTCGCTTCCAGGGCGGCAACAACGCCGGCCATACCATTGTTGTGGGCAATTCGACCTACAAGTTCGCCCTACTGCCGTCGGGCGTGGTCCAGGGCAAGCTTTCGATCATCGGCAACGGCGTGGTGGTCGATCCCTGGTCGCTGCTTGACGAAATCGAGCGCGTTCGGGGCCAGGGCCTGACAATCAGTCCCGACGTGCTGGTGGTGGCCGACAACGCCTGCCTCGTGCTCCCTCTCCATCGCGACTTGGACGCCGCCCGCGAAAGCCGCGCCGGCGCGGGGCGGATCGGCACCACCGGCCGCGGCATCGGCCCAGCCTATGAGGACAAGGTCGGGCGCCGGGCGATCCGGTTTTGCGATCTGGCCGACGCCGCCGCCCTGCCGCCCAAGATCGAGCGTCTGCTGGCCCATCACGCGCCTCTACGTCGCGGCCTCGATCTGCCGGAGGTGACGGCGGAGGATCTGTCGATCTTGCTGGCGGAGATCGCGCCGAAACTCTCGCCCTACGTCCGGCCCGCCTGGCGGGTGCTCGATCAAGTGGCCAAGGACGGGCGCCAGGTGCTCTTCGAAGGCGCCCAGGCGACCATGCTCGACGTCGATCACGGCACCTACCCCTTTGTCACCTCATCCAACACGGTGGCTGGTCAGGCCGCTACAGGCGCGGGCGTCGGCCCGGCGGGCGGCGGCTATGTGCTGGGAATCGTCAAGGCCTACACGACGCGGGTCGGCGAAGGGCCCTTTCCGTGCGAGCTCAAGGACGAGATCGGCGACCGGCTGGGGGTGCGTGGTCATGAGTTCGGCACCAACACCGGGCGCAAACGGCGCTGCGGCTGGTTCGACGCGGTGCTGGTGCGCCAGAGCGTGGCCATCAGCGGCATCCAGGGCGTGGTGCTGACCAAGCTCGACGTGCTCGACGGCTTCGAGACTCTGAAGATCTGCGCCGGCTATCGCCTGGGAGACCAGACCCTGGACTATCTTCCCGCCGGCCTCTCGGACCAGGCGGCCGTGACGCCGATCTACGAGGAGATCGAGGGCTGGACCGGCACCACGCGTGGCGCGCGCTCGTGGAAGGACCTTCCGGCCGCGGCGGTGAAGTACGTCCGCCGGATCGAGGAGCTGATCGGCGCTCAGGTCGCGGCTGTCACGACCAGCCCTGAGCGCGAAGACATCATTATTATGCGCGACCCGTTTCGGGGGTAAAGAGGGGCGTGCGGACTCAGGCGTGGCCGCCCAGATAGCTGTGTGGCGCCCATTTGTCCGCCCACGGACGAGCAGTCTCCAGCTGGTAGGCGAGGCCGAGGAGGGTGGCGTCGCCGCCAAGCCTGGCGGCGAACTGGGAGCCGATCGGAAGGCCGCCGGCGCTCCAGTTGAGAGGCACGCTCATGGCCGGTGAGCCGGAGACGTTGAAGAGCGGCGTGTAGACGACGTTGTCCACCACCCGATCCCAGAGCTGCTGGAAGGGCAGGGTCGTGGCGTGGTCGCCGATCTTTTTGGGCAGATGGCGAAGGACGGGTGAGAGCAAGACGTCATAGGTCTGAAGGAAACCCTCTAGCGCCCAGGCGGCCCCGTTCAGGTCCTTCACCACCTCGGCGATCCGTTCCTGGCTCAAGGCCGCGCCCTTTTGAGCCAGCGCCAAGGTCCAGGGTTCGAAATGATCCTCGTCGGCGATGCAGCCCATGGCCCCGCAGGTCTGCATCACCGCGCCGGCGGCCAAAAGCGCCCATTCATCCAAAAAGGCGTCGATCATGGCGCCGCCGGCGAAAGGCCAATCGGCCTCCTCCACCGTATGGCCGAGATCCTCGCAAAGCGTGGCGGTGGAAAGGATCGCCGCATCCACCTCCGGCGACGCCGGCCGTCCATCGGCGCCGTTGCGCACCAGGGCGATGCGAAGTTTTTTTGTGACCGGCGTGTTGACGAACCCGACCTGTCCGAGTGGTGTTTCCGGATCTTCCACCACGCTCAGCATCCGGGCGCTGTCGCGCACCGAGCGGGTCAGCACGTGGTTGATGGCGAGATCCGGCAGGCCGAAAGGCATGGCCGGAAAGCCGGCGTCCAGATTGCGGCCGCGGCTCGGCTTGAGGCCGAAAAGGCCATTGTTGGTGGCCGGCAGGCGGATCGAGCCGCCGCCGTCGCTGGCGTGGGCCATGGGCGTCATGCCCGCCGCCACGGCCGCGCCGGAACCGCCTGAACTGCCCGCCGGCGAATGGTCGAGGTTCCAGGGATTGCGCGTCGGGCCGTAGAGCACCGGTTCGGTTACATCGATGAGGCCGAATTCCGGCGTGTTGGTCAGGCCCACGGGAATCAACCCGGCGGTGTCGAACGCCTTAACGAACGGCGGGCTCTCGGCGCCGATCACGCCGGCAAGGGCTTGGCAACCGGAGGTGTTGGGAACGCCGGCCACCGGAAGCAAGTCCTTGATCAGGAACGGCACGCCGGCGAAGGCCCCATCGCCCACCGGCCGGGCGGCCCGGGCGCGAGCGGCTTCGTACAGTTTGTGGGTGACGGCGTTGAGCGCGCCGTTGGTCGCCTCGATGCGCGCGATGGCGGCTTCGATCAGTTCGGAAGGGCTGGCCTTCCTGTTTCGCACCAATTCCGCCTGGGCGGTGGCGTCGAGCCTGGCGAAGGGATCGGCCGTCTTCGCGTCCGCTTGCGCGTCAAGGGTTTCCGACATGAGGATCCTTCTCCAATCACAGCCGAAAAGACGATGGGGCGCCGCGCCGGCAAAATCCAGCCGCTCGCTTGTGGCGGCTCGGCGCTTGGGGGAGCATCCAGCCGTCATGGAAAACGACGAAAGCCCGATGCGCCTGCCCACTTCGATGACCGACGGCGTAATCCGTCTGGACGCGCACACCCTGGCGGACGCCGAAGCCCACTGGCAAGGCGAGGACGACGAAATGCGCCGGCGGTTCGAATCCCCAAGGCGCGCCACCCTGGACGAGACCCGCGCCGCCATCGGCCGCTGGATAGAAGCGCGGGCGGCCGGCGGCCCAAATTTCGCCTATGCGCTACGCGCGCCGGCGGGCGCCTTGATGGGCGGCTGCGAAATCCGGCGCCTCGGACCCGGCCGCGCCAACGTCTCCTATTGGGTTTTCCCCGATTTTCGAGGCAGAGGCTATGCGGCGCGAGCGCTTCGCCTGCTCTGCGCCGCCGTCGCCGAGATCGCCGATTTGCGCCAGCTCGAAGCCCACATCGACCCAGACAATCTCGCCTCCCGTCGGGTCGCCGAAGCCGCCGGGTTTGGCGAAGCTGGCGTGGTGGAGGATGAATCCTGGGCGAGCGAGGTTTCCGAGCGGGTGCTCTATGCGCGGACCGTGCAATCCGACTAGGGTTTGACCGCCCGCGTCGCCATGGACGTTGGGAAATACAGGGATCGGCCTGTTGGCGGCCCACGATCCGTATCCTCATGGAAACCTGTCAGAACGAAGCCGGCGGCGATCTGGCCGCCGATCTGGCTTTCGAGGCTGTGACTGAACTCCACCACATGGTCCCGATCGATGAGGCGGCGAAGTTCATCCGGCGCGCGGTCCTGGATATCGGCATAGGGCAACCGGTGCCGGACGATCAATTCGCCCTTCTCCTCGGCGTCCGCGTCGAAAACGTAGACCATCGGATTCATGAACCCGGCCAGCAAGGCGCCGCCGGGACGCAACACACGAAAACACTCCCGCCACACCGGTTGGACCGCCGGGGCGAAGCTGTTTGAAACGGGATGGAAGATGAGATCGAACACGCTGTCGGCGAAGGCCGAGAGGTCGTGCATGAAGCCTTGCCGGAGGCCGATATCCAGGCCGTCGCGCCGCGCCACGGCCTCATCCTGAGCGAGTTGAGCCGGCGAGGCGCCGAACACCGTCACCCGCCCGCCGGCCGCCGCCAGGATCGGTCCCTGCTGGCCTCCGCCGGAGGCGAGGCACAGGATATCCTTGCCGACCACATCGCCAAACCAGTCGCGGGGAACCGGTTTGTTGGGCGTGAGTAAAATCGACCAGTCGCCTAGGCGCGCGCGCTGGATTTCCTCGGCGGACACCGGCTGGGTCCAGACATCGCCCTCGGCGACGCGCAAATCCCAGCCAGCCTGGTTGAGCTTGCGAACTTCGTTGGCGTCCATCATCGCCCATCTCTACCACGCCATCGAGGCGGCGCGATGGGATGACAAAGGTTAGGCCTGAAGAGCCGGCGCCGTGTTGACCTCGCCCGCTGTCTCGGCTTCCACGTCTTCGCGCAGGATTTCTCCGTATACGGTGAGCGGCTCGCCGATCCAAAGGGCGTCCTCCAGATGGTCGCGCCGCTCATTGCTGGTGTTGGGGTGAATGAGGATGCTGAGGCCGCCGTGGTTGAGCATGAGGAAGGCGGTCAGATCGGCGAACAGGGCTGGCTCGAAGGCAATCTGAAACATCGCCTTGTCGTGCGGCCCAACCTTCACCTCATGCCAGCGCCCAAGCCGCACGGCGAAGCGTTCGCCGACCCAGGCGCGAATCCGCTCGGCTATCGGGCGCGTCGAACCCGGGTCGAAATAGACGTGGGCGTGATAGCTGGCGATCTCGCCGATCGCGCGGGGCGTCTCGCTCATCGCGATGTGCTTCCGCGCCTCAGGCGTTGACCAGATTCTGCTCGACCGCCGCCGCCCGCATCGCCTTTTGCAGCTTTTCGAACGCGCGCACCTCGATCTGGCGCACCCGCTCGCGGCTGACGCCATATTCGGCGGCCAGGGTTTCGAGAGTGGTCGGATCGTCCTTGAGCCGGCGCTGGGTGAGGATGTGGCGCTCCCGATCGGTGAGTTCTGTCATGGCTTCTTCGAGAAGGCCCATGCGGAGGGACTTTTCCTCGTCCTCGGCTAAGCGCGTTTCCTGGCTGACCGCTTCCTTGTCTTCCAGCCAGTCCTGCCACTCGTTCTCGGAATCGGCCCGCATCGGCGCATTGAGAGAGGCGTCCGGGCCCGAGAGGCGCCGGTTCATGGAGATCACCTCGGAATCAAGCACGCCGAGCTTGGTGGCGATCTGATGCACCTGATCGGGATGCAGATCGCCCTCCTCGAAGGCGCTGATCTGGCTCTTGGCCTTTCGCAGGTTGAAGAACAGCTTCTTCTGCGCCGCCGTGGTGCCCATCTTCACGAGGCTCCAGGATCGCAGGATGTATTCCTGGATCGAGGCGCGAATCCACCACATGGCGTAGGTGGCCAGGCGGAAGCCCTTGTCGGGCTCGAATTTCTTGACGGCCTGCATCAGGCCGACGTTGCCCTCGCTGATCACCTCGCCGATCGGCAGGCCATAGCCGCGATAGCCCATGGCGATCTTGGCCACCAGGCGAAGGTGGGAGGTTACGAGGCGATGCGCCGCTTCAGGATCCTGGTGTTCACGCCAGCGCTTTGCCAGCATGAACTCCTCGTCCTTGGCGAGCATCGGAAACTTGCGGATTTCCGTCAGATAGCGGGAGAGGCCGCCATCGGGCGACATTACCGAAAGTGCGTTGGCTGCGGCCATAGAGCTTATCAATTCCCCTTGGATCAGGCCATTTTCGCCAGATCGGCGCGCCTGTCTGTTGGACCCTTAAATAGTTAGCCACGGCGTACTGTTTAAGACCAGACGGAACACAGGCTTTCTATCGAACGCATTAGAGTGCCTGAAGACCCATTTCCAAATCCGTCATGTCGGCGGGCGGCGCGGTTTCAAACCGAAGGGCCTCGCCGGTGATAGGGTGGCGAAAGCCTAGCACGGCCGCGTGGAGGGCCTGACGTTTCAGGCCGGACGCCGCGATCGCCTCCTTCACCGCCGGGGCCGGAGAGCCCGAACCATAGGCCGGATCCCCCAGGCATGGCGCGCCCTTGTGCGCCAGATGCACCCGGATCTGGTGGGTGCGGCCGGTCTCCAACCGACAGGAGACGCGCGCGGCCAGGGGCCTAGCGGCCGGCCCGAAGGCGCGCTCCGTTTCATAGTGGGTGATCGCCTCGCGGCCGCCGGCGCGCAATACCGCCATCTTCTTACGGTCGGATGGCGCGCGGCCGATGCGGGTGATCACCGTGCCGGCGCGGGGGTTGGGCGCGCCTCGGGTGAGGGCGATATAGACCCGATCGATGTCGTGGGCGGCGAAGAGGGTTGAGAGGCCGCGATGCGCCGCGTCTGTCTTGGCCGCGACCATGACACCGGAAGTGTTCTTGTCGAGTCGGTGCACGATCCCCGGCCGCGCCACCCCGCCGATCCCGGAGAGGCTGGCGCCGCAGTGATGGATCAGGGCGTTGACCAGCGTGCCGGATCCGCTCCCCGGCGCCGGATGAGCCGACATGCCGGCCGGCTTGTCGATCACGATCAGATGGGCGTCTTCGAACAGCACGGTCAGGGCGATATCTTCCCCTTGCGGATCGGCGGGGCGAAGATCGGGTAGGACGAGGCGATATAGGCCGGCCACCGCCTTGGCGGAGGGGTCGCTCACCACCTCGCCGTCCCGCGTGATCGCCCCTTCCAACATCAGTGCTTGCAGGCGCGCGCGGGAGAACTCGGGCAGGGCGTCGGCCAGGGCGCGATCGATCCGCCCGCTAGGAGAGACCAGTTCGACGAGGCTTTCCGCGCCTCTCGTCATTCCCGCTCCACCAGGGCGCCGTTCTCCACCACCCGATAGAAGCAGGAGCGGGCGCCCGTGTGGCAGGCGCCGCCGTCGCCGGCGGGGATCACCTTGAGCCACACCGCGTCCTGGTCGCAGTCGATGCGGATCTCGGCCACCGCTTGAACCTGGCCGCTAGTCTCCCCCTTCCTCCACAGCGCCTGGCGCGAGCGGCTGAAATAGTGCGCCTGGCCGGTGTCCATGGTCAGCCGCAAGGCCTCTCCGTTCATCCACGCCAGCATCAGCACCTCGCCGGTCCGCGCATGAGTGGCCACCGCGGCGATCAGACCGTCGGCGTCGAAGCGCGGCGCGAGCACGGTTCCGCGCTCAAGGGCGTCAGTGTCCGGGGCGATGGGGAAGGGGGCTTGGCTCATGGCCCCGATATGGCGCCCATCCCGGGCCTTGCGCTAGGGGTCGGCTATCCGGCGTGGGGTATCGCCAAAACCCGCGGCTCGGAGCGATGCGCCGTTGAGACCGTTCCGCTCGCTGGCGTGCCCACCCCGAAGCTCGCCATGGCTCCGGCTAGGACATGAGTCGAGGCCGGCCCGGGCGGCGGCGTTTGCCAGACGATGTCGGTGCCGCCGTCGCCGTCGCCGGTCGGTCCGAAGTTGCCCAGGACCAGCCCGCTGCCGGCGCCGAAGTTCACCTTGTCGGTATGCGTTCCGTCCGAGACCGTCAGCACCCCGGTGGTGGCGTCGAAGCCGACATGGGCGGCGGCGCCCGCGGTGATATTGCGCAGATCGACCGTCGAGCCGGAGGTGAAGTTCTGCACCTGGCCGGTGTATTTCGACGGCGCCGTCAGGATTAGGGTGCCGCCGCCGGCGAAATAGGCGTTTTCGGACGCCGTTCCCGACAGCGTCAGAGAGACGTCCTCGATTTGAAAGTCGCCGGTGAACGTCAGGGCGCCCGACAGGATCGCCGCGCCCGCGACCAGAAAATTTTCCGCGCCGGAAATCGCGCCGCTGAAGTTCGTGGAACCCACGAGGGCGAGGTCCTCGGAAACGCCGCTGTTTGTTAGGGTTCCCGCGCCGGTGAGATTGCGAAAGCCTGGAGAATTGCCGGCGGCGTCAATGGTGGCGCCGGCGTCGATCCGGGTCGTCTGGGCGCTATCGGTGAGAGCCGCGCCGCTGAAATCGCCCATCTTCAGCACCCCCGCGCGCACCTCGACGTGGGTGTGTGTCGGATCATTGTAGGTTCGCACACCGCTGGAACTCAGGATTATGGTTCCGTCGTCGCCGGCATCGCCGAAATAGAGCGTCCCGGCGCCCACGGTCAGATCGCCCAGCGAAAGCGTCAGGGTCTTGCCATGGGCGGCGGCGAAGGCGATCGTCCCGCTGGCGGTCAGGTCCTGGCTGTCGGCGAAATTGACGCTTGCCAGCAACTCGCCGCCCGTCATCAGCAGCGGTCCGCCGCTTCCCAGCGCCGAGGCGCTGGCGGCGATCAGCTCGCCCCTGGAGATGTGCGTGCCCCCTGAAAAGCTGTTCGCGCCGCTCAAGGTCGTGGCGCCCGTTCCTGCCTGGCCAAACTGGCCGGCCCCGCTGATGGCGCCGGCAAGGGCCACGGCGGCGGTTTCGTTGCTGACCAGCAGGCCCTCGTCATCAATCTTGCCGCTGATCGAACCAGTCGCCCCGCCCGCCCCCACGTTCAACGTCGCCCCGCCGGCGATCGCCGTGCCGCCGGTGTAGGTGTCGGCGCCGGAAAGCGTGGTGGCTCCATCGTCGACGACCACCTGGGTCTTGCCGGCGATCACCCCGGAGACGGTGCTCTTGCCGTGCAGATCGAGGGTGGCCATTCCGATCGCCGAATTGGTGATCAGGCCGGCGCTGGCGAGGTTAGGGGTGTTGACATCCGAGCCGTCCAGATCGAGCGTCGCCCCGGCGACGATGGCCACATCGGCGGCCGCGCTGGCGATGGTGTCGAGATCGGACCCCGCAGCCTTGACCGTGCCGTCATTCAGCTTCAGGTGAATGGGAAAGCTGTCGGTCACCGAGACTAGGCCGGCATCGAACACCACGGTGCCGGTGTCGGCGGCGTCGCCGATAGCCAGCGTCAGCGGCCCGCCGCCGGTGTCGGCGTAGAGGCTGGCGGCGCCGGTGAAGCCCAGGGTCGCGCCGGCCGCCGCCGCCAGGGTGGTCGTGCCTTGAAGGTCGAAGGCGTTGCCCAAGGCCACGCTCGCGCCGGCAACCAGTTCGTCGGCGTGGAGTGTGACGCCGCCGGTCCCCAGCGCCTGGGCGGTGGTTACGATCAGCTCGCCCTTGGTCGCGGTCACCCCGCCGGCAAAGGTGTTCTTGCCGCTCAAGGTGAGGGTCCCGCCGCCCGTCTGGGTCAGGGTTCCGGCGCCGGAGATCGCGCCGCTCAGCGATACCGCGCCCGTCTCGTTTACGCTCAGGGCGCCTTCGTCGTCGATATTGCCCGTGATCGACCCGCTCGCCCCGCCGGCGCCCAGATCGAGCGCCGCGCCGCTCTCGATTTTCGTGCCGCCTGAATAGGTGTCGGCGCCGGACAGGGTCGTGGCGCCGGTCTGGACGTCCAGACCGACCTTGCCCGTGATCGCGCCGCTGATCTTGCTTACGCCCTGAGTTTCGAGGTTCGCCGTGGTGACCGAGGAATTGGTGATCGTTCCGGCGCTGGCGAGATCGTAAATCGGGGTCGCCGATCCGTTGATGTCGAGCGTCGCCCCGGCGGCGATGGCGGTGCTCGTGGCGTAGAAGAGGATGTCGGCCAAGGCGAGGTCGCCACCGCCCCCGGCCTTCAGCGTCCCTCCGGCCACCTTGACGGCGATGGTGCTGGGGTCGCCGGTGACGTCGTCATTGGATTTGACCACCACGGTGCCGGCGTTCGCCGCGTCGCCGAAGGTGAGATTGATAGGGCCGGGGCCCTGAAGGGTGGTGCTGGTCAGGGTGAGGATCGTGCCCGTGGCGGCGGCCAGGGTGGCGTTCTCATAATCGGTCACCGGCCCGGCGAGAGTCTGGGTGGCCTCGCTCACCAGCTCGCCGCCGAGGAGAGTCGCCGCGCTCGTCCCCAGGGCTCCGGCCACGCCGACGATCAGCTTGCCGTTGTCGAGGGTGGTTGAGCCCGAAAAACCGGCGTCCGTGTGGCTGAGAACCGTCGTCCCCTTGCCTTCCTGCCGCAGCTCGCCGGTTCCGGAGAGCGCGCCCACCGTCTCCACGCCGGCGTTGTCGGCGTTCGCGAAGTTGCCGGTGTCTATGATCGGACCCGTGATCGATCCGGCGCCTTCAAGCACCAGCTGTCCGGTGATCGTCGACCCGCCGGTGTAGGTCTGGGCGGCGAAGACATGGGCGTTGTTATCGTAAGTCACAGCCAGGGCGCCGCTGATGACGCCTTTCCAGGTGACCGAGCCGCCGCCGATCGTCAGGGCGGCCGCCGCTCCGCTGTCGACCACCGCTCCAGCGCCAGCAAGGTCGTTGAGGGTTGCGGAGTAGCCCGCCAGATCGATCGTCGCGTTCTTGGCCACGGTCACGCCTCGGTTGTTGAGCAGATTGCTCAATGAAGCGTCACCGGCCTCCAGCGTTCCGCCGGCGACGTCGACGAACACGTTTCCCGCCGTCGAGCTTTCGGCCGGCGTGTGCCAGACCACCGTACCGGTCCGCGAAGACGAACCGAATTGGACAGTCAATGGCTGGTTGGTGTTGGCGAGCGCCCAGCCGCCCCCGCCAAAGTCCGCGGTCGTTCCGGCGGCCGCGTCCAAGGCGACGGCGCTCCCCGACAGAACCAATTTGTTGGCGATAGTCTCGGTCTTCATGGCCGAGACCTCGCCGCCGTCAAGGGATACGGTCGCCGTGCCAAGCGCGCTGGCGTTGAACAGTTGCAACACCCCGCCGCTCTCGTCCACCGAGCCGAAGCTGTTGGCCCCTTGGAGGATCAGCGATCCGGCCTCGAGGTCGATCGCCCCGGAAACCGTGAGCGAGGCGGTGTCGCCTTCGAAGAGTTGGGCTTTCGCGCTATCGAGCGTGACGCTCTTCGCGCTCTGCGCGCCCGCCAAGGTCACGCGGTAGGCGCCGAGCGCCGCGATGGTGACGTCATCGCCCGAGGTCGGGATCGCGTCACCGCTCCACTTGGTCTTGTCAGACCAGTTTCCGGCCACGCCAAAAGCCCAGCTGATCGCCGCCATGTTTTTTGGCCCCCTTGCTGGCCCGCCGTCGTCGCCCATGGAAAAATTGTCATGGCCGGGGAGGCGCCACAAGTTGCAACAACGTGCGTTTTGAGGTGACTTGTTGCATCCGAGCGCCTGGAGGCTCGCCGGTGGCCTCGACGGCCCCCCTTCTATATAGGGCCGCCCATGACCCTGAGCCTTTATGACACCATGGCCCGCGCCAAGCGGCCGTTCGTTCCGATCGATCCGGCGCGGGTGACGATGTATGTCTGTGGGCCGACAGTCTACAACTACGCCCACATCGGCAACGCCCGGCCGGTGGTGGTTTTCGACGTGCTCTTCCGTCTGCTGCGCCGGCTCTACGGCGTGGATCACGTCCTCTATGCCGCCAACGTCACCGACGTGGATGACAAGATCAATCTCAAAGCCGCCGTCGAAGGCGTACCGATCGGAACGATCACCGCCCGCTATCTCGACGCCTATCACGCCGACATGTCGGCGTTGGGCGCCCTGCCGCCCACCTTCGAGCCCCGCGCGACGGCGACCATGGATGCGATCATCGCCATGATCGGCCGGCTGATCCGTTCCAACGCGGCCTATGAGGCGCAGGGTCACGTGCTCTTCAACACCCAGGCCTACGCCGGCTATGGCGAGCTCTCGGGCCGCTCCCTGGACGACATGATCGCCGGCGCCCGGGTCGACGTGGCGCCTTACAAGCAGCATCCAGCCGACTTCGTGCTCTGGAAACCTTCCAAGCCGGGCGAGCCGGTGTGGGAGAGTCCCTTCGGTCCCGGCCGGCCCGGCTGGCATATCGAATGCTCGGCGATGATCGATGAGGCGCTGGGGATGCCCATCGACATCCACGGCGGCGGCAATGACCTGATCTTTCCCCACCATGAGAACGAGCGGGCTCAGGGCGAGTGCGCCGGGGGTCATGCCGGAGCGGCTGGCCGTGGCTACGCCAACTACTGGCTTCACAACGGCTTTCTCAATATGGGCGATAAGAAGATGTCCAAGAGCCTGGGCAATGTGGAGCTTGTCCATGACCTAGTGATCCGCTGGCCGCCCGAGGCCCTGCGCTGGGCGCTCCTCGCCTCGCACTATCGCCAGCCCCTGGCCTGGACCGACGAGGTGATCTCCGCCGCCAAGGGCGCCCTTGACAGCCTATACGGCGCGCTCGACCGAGCGCGGGATGTGGAAGCCACCATCACCGAGCCTTCCGCCGGCTTCCTCGAGGCTCTGGAAGATGACCTCAACACGCCCAGGGCCAACGCGGAGCTGTTCGCCATCGCCCGACGGCTGGAGACGGGTGATGGGGCCGAGCGCGGCGTCGCCAAAGGCGAACTGCTGGCGAGCGGCGCCCTGATAGGCTTTCTCCAGGCCGACCCTCGCGCCTGGTTCCAGGGCGGGGCCGATGTGGCCCTGACGGCGCGCATCGACGCCCTGATCGCCGAGCGCGTCGCCGCCCGCTCGGCCAAGGACTGGGCCAAGGCCGACGCCATCCGCGCCGAACTGACGGCGCTCAATGTCGAGGTGATGGATTCGGCCGAGGGCGCCACCTGGAAGCTCAAGGAGCGGGCCTGATGGAGGTAAAGCTTGAGCACCGCCTGGGAATAAGGGCGCCGGCCGAGGCGATTTGGGCGGTTATCTTTGATATCTCCCGCTGGAGCGAATGGAACCCGCTCTATCCCAAGGCGGCCGGCGTGATTCGCATCGGTTCGGTGCTTGACCTTGAGGTCGCCGTGCCCGGCCAGGCGCCGCGCGCCATTCGCCCGGTGGTCACCGATTGGGTGCCCAATGAGCAGATCCTGTGGCGGCTGAACATGATGGCGGGGCTCGTGAAAGCCACCCGCTACATCGAGATCGAACAGCTCTCCGAGAGCGGCTGTATCTTTTCCAATGGCGAAATCTTCGGCGGCCTCTTCGGCGAGCGCCTGCCTGGGCGCCTTCGCGGGCCGATCCGAGCCGGCTTCGTCGCCATGGGCGAGGCGCTCAAGGCGCGGGTCGAGGCCACGTGGCGCCCGGATGCGGGCGTGACCATCTAAGGCCCCACGATGATCAGCGAACTCTATTCCGCCGGGATTCTCTCCCTCGCCGCCAACATGCCGCGCGCGGGGCGGCTCGCCGCGCCGGACGCCTCGGCGGAGAAGGTGGCCAAGCTGTGTGGCAGCCGGATCGTCGTCGATGTGGCGATGGAAGGGACCCGGGTCGTCGATTTCGCCCAGGAGGTGAAGGCCTGCGCCTTGGGCCAGGCGGCCGCCGCCGTGCTGGGGGCCAAGGTCATCGGCGCCGAAGCCAGCGAAATCGAAATGGCCCTCAACGCCTTTCGTGCTATGCTGAAGGCGGGCGGACCCCCGCCCACGGGAAGATTTTCGGGCCTTTCGATGTTGGAACCGGTCAAGGACTATCCGCCGCGCCACGCCTCCACGCTGCTTGCGTTCGAGGCGACGGTCGAGGCTTGCCGGCGCGCCATGGCCTCGAAGACCGCGCGAACTAGCCCCGCCGGCGCGGCCTGACCGCGGGCGCTTTCGCGGTCCGTCTCCCGACGCCGGCATGACTCCCTATCAGCGCGTCATCCGTCTGGGCCATCTGGCCTATAAGGTGACGCTTTCGCCCTGGATTGGGCGCCAATGCCGCTTCATTCCCACCTGTTCGGACTATGCGGCGGAGGCCCTGACCCTGCACGGACCGTTTCGCGGCGGCGCCCTGGCCGCCCGGCGTCTGTGCCGATGTCATCCCTTCGGCGGATCGGGCTATGACCCGGTGCCGCCGCGAGAAAGTGTGCAAAGACGATGATTGATCTGAAGTTCCCCGACGGCCACGTCCGTCAATTCGACGACGGCGTCACGGGTCGTGACGTCGCCTGCGCCATCTCCAAATCCCTGGAGAAGAAGGCTTTGCTGGTGAAGCTCGACGGCGCCCTGCTGGATCTCGGCCGCCCCATCGAGCATGGCGGCGCCATCGAGATCATCACGCGCGATAGCCCCGAAGCCCTGGAGGTGATCCGCCACGACACCGCCCACGTCCTGGCCGAAGCGGTGCAGGAGCTGTTTCCCGGCACCCAGGTGACCATCGGTCCCAATGTCGAGGACGGGTTCTACTACGACTTCGCCCGTGATGAGCCGTTCTCCCTCGATGATCTCGCCTTGATCGAGGCGCGCATGCGCCAGATCGTCGACCGGGACGAGCCGATCACGCGCGAGGTGTGGGATCGCGGGGAGGCCATCGCCCACTTCGAAGGCATTGGTGAGATCTACAAGGCCCAGATCATCCGCGATATTCCGGGCGGCGAGCCGATCAGCGTCTATCGCCAGGGCGGCTGGAAGGATCTGTGCCGGGGGCCGCATCTGCCCTCCACGCGCCATGTGGGCAAGGCGTTCAAGCTGACCAAGCTCGCCGGCGCCTATTGGCGGGGCGATCAGGCGAACGCCCAGCTCCAGCGCATCTACGGTACGGCGTGGGCTTCGGACGCCGATCTGGCCGCCCACCTCAAGCGGATCGAGGAAGCCGAGAAGCGCGACCACCGCAAGATCGGTCAGGCCATGGACCTCTTCCATATCCAGGAGGAGGGCCGGGGGATGATCTTCTGGCATCCCAAGGGTTGGACGCTCTATCGCACCCTGCAGAACTACGTCCGAAGACGGATGGAGGCCGAGGGCTATGTCGAGGTCAAGACACCCCAGGTGCTCGATCGTTCGCTCTGGGAGCGCTCCGGCCACTGGCAGAAGTTCCACGACTCGATGTTCGTCTGCGAAACCGACGATGGCGAGATGCTGGCCATCAAGCCGATGAACTGTCCGGGCCATATCCAGATCTTCAACCACGGTCAGAGGTCCTATCGCGATCTGCCGATCCGCATGGCCGAGTTCGACGGCCTGCACCGCAACGAGAGCTCCGGCTCGCTGCATGGCATCATGCGGGTGCGGGGCCTGTCGCAGGACGACGCCCACATCTTCTGCACCGAGGCCCAGATCGAGGCCGAGTCCAAGGCTTTCGTCGAACTCCTGCGTCGGGTCTATGCCGACCTGGAGGTCGAGCTGGATTCGGTGAAGCTGGCTCTGCGGCCAGAACAGCGCTTCGGTACGGATGAACAGTGGACCATCGCCGAGGACACGCTCGAGCGCGCCGCCAACGCCGCCGGCGTGGAAGTAGAACGCATTCCCAATGAAGGCGCTTTCTATGGTCCGAAGTTGGAGTTCCACCTGCGCGACGCCATCGGCCGCACCTGGCAGTGCGGCACCCTGCAGCTCGACTATGTGCTGCCCGAGCGTCTGGATGCGTCTTATATCGGCGAGGATGGCGCCAAGCACCGTCCCGTCATGCTGCACCGGGCGATCCTGGGATCTTTGGAGCGTTTCACCGGGGTGCTGATCGAGCATTTCGCCGGGGCGTTTCCCCTGTGGCTGGCGCCCACCCAGGTGGTGGTGGCGACGATCACCTCCGACGCCGACGACTATGCCATCAGCGCCGCCCAGGCGCTGCGTCGGGCGGGCCTGCGAGTCGAAACCGATCTTCGCAATGAGAAGGTGGGCTACAAGGTTCGCGAGCACTCGGTGGCCAAGGTTCCGGTGATCGCCGTCGTCGGCCGCCGCGAGGCGGAGGAGGGCAAGGTCGCCCTGCGCCGCCTGGGCTCCGATCGCCAGCAGATCGTCGGCCTGGACGAGGCGGTGCGCCTTCTCACCGAAGAAGCGACGGCGCCCGACCTGCGTTGAGCGGAAGGGATCGGCGGCGGCATTTTCCGGTCTTCACAGTTTCGTGACCAGCCTTGGCGGAAAACTGCGCTTAATTGCGCGCGCATGAAAACGGCCGTCCTCCCGTCGCTGATCCTCGCCGCCCTTGTGGCGGCGGGCGGGACCCAAGCCCGGGCGCCGGTGGTGGTGGAGTTGTTCACCGCCCAGGGGTGCTCGTCGTGTGTAAACGCCAATGCCCTGGTGGCCAAGCTTGCCGACCGTAAGGGCGTCATCGCCCTCACCTGGAACGTGGATTACTGGGACTATCTCGGCTGGAAAGACACCTTCGCGCAGAGCGCCTTCGCCGACCGACAGCACGCCTATGACAAGCGGTTCGGCCTCAAGGACGTCTATACGCCCCAGGTGATCGTGGCCGGCGCCGGGGAATCGTCCGGCGACAAGCCCGCCGCCATCGACGCTCTGATTTCCCAGGCCAGGAGCGCGCCGGCCGATCCGCCGCAGATGAAGATGCGGGGCGACGGCCGCCTGGCCGTGGGTTCCGGGCGCAAACCCAAGGGCGGCGCCGAGGTTTTTCTCATCCGCTACGATCCCCGAGAACAAACCGTCGAGATCAAGGAGGGAGATAATCGCGGCAAGGCCATGGTCCACCGCGATGTCGTACGCCAGCTCATTCGGCTGGGGACCTGGACCGGCAAGCCGGCGGTCTTCACCCTGCCGTCGGCGCCCGAAACCGGCCTTGCCAGCCTGATCCTGCTGCAGGGCGCCCATGGCGGAAGGATACTGGGAGTGATGAAGGCCGCGGCCAAGTCTTGATGCTCTGACCGTCTTGCTCAGGGGCAAACAAAAACCCCGCGACCAAGGGGCGTGGTCGCGGGGTCCTTGTCTCATGGGGTATGCGTCGGCCGACCGGAACCCCGTCAATCCAGGGGGGCTGGGGGGGCTGTTCAGGGTCCGGGACTAGCGGGTGTCCCGATCAGCCGACGTCCGCTTTCTCGCCCGGCAAGCGGGCGGGCGAACGACCAAATTAAGGTCATTTCGCGGCTCCAGGTGAAGGCCGAGTAATGTTTTGCGCAATGTTGCAGGCCGGTCACGATCAGGGATCGCCGCCGCGGCCGTCCATTGGCTTGATAAGCGGCGAGCCGAGCCCGATGGCCGCCGAGAGTGTCAAGCCGACGCAGGCGATGACCAGGGTGGGCCTGGCGCCGACCGCACCGCCGAGCCAGCCGCCGATGAGGGCGCCAGCTATGCCGGTTATCCCTGGCGCCATGGCGAAGACGCCGCCCACGCGGCCCATCAGATGCGGGGCCACCAGGCTCTGACGAAGGCTTCGGCCGCAGATCTCTTCCACGGTCCCGACGCTGTCACCGATCAGTTGGGCGATCATCAGCGTCAGCATGCCCAGCACCGGGGCTCCGTGAGCCAGCGGGATGACGAAAGTGCTCGCCGCGGCGATGACGGCGCCTATTGCAAATGAGGGTCCCAGACCGAAACGGTCGATGATGCGTCGAGCCAGGCTCGCCCCGAACAACGCCGCCACCCCGCCCACCGCCACCGTGGCGCCCAGCATGGCCGCGGTCAGATGCAGCGTCCTCAGAGCGTACACGATGTAGAGGGCTGAAAAGAACGAGCCGAACAGGGCCGTCGCCGTCGCCATGACCAGCAGCGTGCGCAGGCAAGGATCGGCCAGAGCCGTCGCAAGACCTATGCGAAAGTCACCCGCGAGATCGGCGCGAGACTCGTGAGCAGGCAGGGTCGGCGGCGTCTCCCGCGCGCCGATGGCGGTCAGGGCGGCGGCGGAAAACAGGTAGGTTCCCGCATTGACGGCTATGGCGATCGGCGCGGTGAGGAACTGGAAGAGCACGCCATAGAGAGCCGGGCCGCCGATCTCGGCCACGGACTCGGTCATCGCCAGCTTGGAATTGCCCTCGACGAGTTGGTCGCGGGCAATGAGCGATGGAAGGTAGGCGTGGTCGGCGATGTCGAAGACGACACTCAGCGCTCCGACTAGGGCCGCCACGGCGTAGATTTGGCCCATGGTCAGCATGTGGGACCAGGCGGCGATAGGGATGGTCGCCAGGATCGCGGCCCGGCCGAGGTCGGCGCCGATGAGAATCGGCCGGCGCCGGCGTCGGTCAACGAAACCGCCGCCCGTAAGGCCCACGATGATGGCGGGTCCTCGGACGAGCGCGGCGAGGAGGCCCACCTGGGCCGGCGTGGCCCCAAGGCTCATCACCGCGGCGAACGGCAGGCCCTCCCGAGTGATCCGCGCGCCCAGCGACGACACCGACTGGGCCGCCCAGAGTTTGAGAAAGTCACGATGGCGCCAGAGGCCGCCCGGCGCACCCCCGGCCATCTCCTCAGCCGCGCTTGAACCGGGCGATAAAGAAGCCGTCGAGGCCCCCTTCGGCGTGATGCGGCAAGATGCGTAGCCAGCCCTCCGGCGCCAGGCTGGCGACCGGCGCTCCGGCCTCGCCGGCGGTGATCGGATCGAGGGTGAAATCGCCGTGGGCGGAGAGGAAAGCGCGGATGTGGCCTTCACCTTCCTCGGGCTCCAGGGAGCAAACGCTGTAGACGAGTCGGCCGCCACGTTTCACGCGCCCCGTGGCGGCCGCCAAAAGCGTGTTCTGCACCCCCGCCAGGGTCGGGATATCGCCGACCTTGGCGTTCCACAGCACATCCGGATGGCGGCGGAAGGTGCCGGTGGCCGAGCAGGGCGCGTCGAGCAACACGGCGTCGAACGATCGCTCATCCTTCCAGACCGCGGCGTCGGCCTCGATGAGTTCGGCGGAGAGCCCCATGCGCGCCAGGCCGATGGTCACCCGGCGCAGGCGCGAGGCGGATCGGTCCAGGGCCGTGACCGTGGCCCCGGCGGCGGCGAGCTGAAAGGTCTTGCCGCCGGGGGCGGCGCAGAGATCGAGAGCGGTTTCGCCCCGCGCCACCGCAAGCAGGCGGGCCGGGATGGCGGCGGCGGCGTCCTGCACCCACCACTTGCCCTCGGCGTATCCCGGCCAGGCGGCGACGTCTCCGCGCTTGGCGGTGCGCAGCGAGCCGCCGGGCAGCACCGCGGCTTCCAGGGCTTGGATGGTCGCCGCATCGATCGCGCCCCGCGCCGTCAGGTCAGTGGCCGGCTCCTGGGCGATCATCGCGGCCATGGCCAGGGCGTTGTCCTCGCCAAAAGCGGCGCGCCAACGCGCGAACAGCCAGCCGGGCGCCAAGGCCTCGGGTTCCTCGCTGGGCGGTCCGTCGCGAAGCTGTCCTCGCAGCACGGCGTTCACCAGGCCCCGCAGCCGCTCAGGGGCCAGGGCGACAGTGGTGTTCACCGCCGCGAAGGCCGGGGTGTCGAGATAAAAGGCCTGGGCGATTCCCAGGCGCAGCAGGTCGCGTATCGGCGTCGGCGGCTCGCGCTTCAGGCGAGGATCGAGCGCCCGATCGATAGGTCCGAGATGGCGCAGGGTGGCCATGACCAGGGCCCGGGCGAAGGCGCGGTCCTGAGGACCCAGCCGGGTGTTTCCGCCGGCGCTCAGGGCTTCATCCAGTCCGCCTCGACCCGACAGGGCGGCGGTCAACATGCGTAGCGCGGCCGCGCGGGCGAGAAGGGCGGGATCGGAAGGCGCGTTCACCGAAAGAGCCGTGCCTGCTTAAGCCTCGCGCGGCAAGAGGCGGAGCGCGGATGAGACCCCTGGCTTGGCGACTAAGGAAGGATGTATTCTCGCCTCATGTCCGCCAATCCCCCCAACGCCGCGCCGGGCAAGGCGCTGACTCCCCAGGCGCGGCGGGCGTTGGAGGAAGCCGCCGCGCGCCGCGCCGCCGAGGCCGTGAAAACTGAGCCTGAAGAGCGCGGCGGTCCGGCCGGACCGGAGCCCACCCGCTTTGGCGACTGGGAGCGCAAGGGCATGGCCGTCGATTTCTGATCGGCGGCGAGATGGGCTAAGCCGCCGCCATGGATCTGGCCACCTTCGCCCTCAACTTTTTCGTCGCCCTGTTCGCCCTCATCGATCCGGTGGGCAATGTGCCGCTGTTCGCGGCCGCGACGGTGGGCGCCCCCAACGCCGGGCGGCGGCTGACGGCGGTCTATATCGCCCTCTTCGCTTTCGTCTTTCTGAGTTTCTTCTATCTGACCGGCCTGGGTCTGTTGCAGTTCTTCGGCATCTCCCTGCCGGCTTTCCGCATCGCCGGCGGCATCGTCCTGCTGCTGATGGGTCTGGAGATGACCCGAGGCGATCTCAACAAGAGCTTTTCCGAAGGCGGTCCCGACACCACCCCCCTCTCGACGCGCGCCTACGCGGCCAGGCGATTTGAGGCCCTGATCGTTCCTTTCGGCATGCCGCTGCTGGTAGGGCCCGGCGCCATATCCTCGGCGGTGATCTATGCCGAGGAAGCGCGAAAGTTCGGCGGCACGGGCCTCGCCGTTGGTGTCGGCGTCATCGCCGCGGTCTGCGCCCTGATCATCGTCGCCTTCTGGCTCACCAACGTGATCTCAAGACTTTTGGGGGCCATTGGCATGGTGATCGTGGTGCGCGTTTTGGGCCTGATCCTCTGTGCCATGGCGGTGCAGTTCATCCTCACGGGCCTCGCCGGCTCAACCATCGGCGTGGTGCGCCACGAGACCGCCGCCCCCTATCAGGGCGCGGCGCGGCTCCCTTTCAAGTCACCCGCTCGACCGGCATCGCCTTGATCGCCGGGTTACCGAAAGGATATTCACCGTATGAATAATATGGTATGAAGCGCCATATGAGCGAGATGCGAAAGATTACGGCGTTTTTGCCCGCGGATTTGCTGGCCCATGCCCAGGCCAACACCGGCGTCGGCGTGACCGAGACCTTGCGCGCAGCCCTTGAGGGTCTCAATCGGGCCGCTTGGTATCGAAAGGTGCTCGCTCTGGAGGGGAAGGTTGCCGTCGATGTTGACCTCGAAGCCCTGCGGGAGGATCGAGAATTCGACGAGGCCGGCGACATCGTCTCTTGATAGCCGCCGACACCGGCAGCCTGATCAACTTTCTCGCTGGCGCCGACACGCCCGACCGGGCGCGAGTGCGCCAAGCTTTGGACGCGCAGGATCTGTGGCTACCACCGCCAGTCGTAACCGAGATAGCCTCGGGCCAATTTGGCGGATCCGGAGCGGCTGGCATTTTGGAAGGCGCGCCAATTATGCCCATTGAACCGGGCTTCTGGGAGCGTGCCGGGCTCGGCCGGCGTCTGATCCTTTCCAAGGGTTTGAGGGCCAGGCTGGCCGATACCCTTATCGCGCAATGCTGCATCGACGCCGGCGCGCCGCTCATCGCCCGCGACAATGACTATCGGCATTTCGTCCGATGGTGCGGTTTGAAACTCGCCGACTGAGCCGCCCGCGTCAGGTCACCCGCTCGACCAGCATCGCCTTGACCTCGGCGATGGCCTTCGCCGGGTTAAGGCCCTTGGGGCACACCTGGGCGCAGTTCATGATCGTGTGGCAGCGATAGAGCTTGAAGGGATCTTCCAACGCGTCGAGCCGCTCGCCGGTGGCCTCATCGCGGCTGTCGGCTAGCCAGCGCCTGGCCTGGAGCAGGGTCGCCGGGCCCAGATACTTTTCGCCATTCCACCAGTAGCTTGGGCAGGAGGTGGTGCAACAGGCGCAGAGGATGCACTCATAAAGGCCGTCGAGCTTGGCGCGGTCTTCCTCCGACTGGCGCCACTCTCCTTGCGGCTCGGGCGTGGTGGTGTGCAGCCACGGCTCGATCGAGGCGTATTGGGCGTAAAAGAGCGTGAGATCAGCCACCAGGTCCTTGATCACCGGCTGGCTCGGCAGGGGAGAAATCCGCACCTCCTTGCCGGGGATTTCCTCCCAGCCATGCGTGCAGGCGAGGGTGTTTCGCCCGCCGATGTTCATGGCGCACGAGCCGCACACGCCTTCGCGGCACGAGCGGCGGAAGGAGAGGGTTGAATCCATGGTGTTCTTGATATGGATCAGGACGTCGAGCACCATCGGCCCGCAGGCGTCCACGTCGACATCGTAGCTATCCCAGGCGGGGTTGCCCGCCCCTTCGGGATCATAGCGATAGACGCGAAAGGTCTTCACCTTCTTGGCCCCGATGGGCGCGGGATGATGGCTCCCCTTGCCGATTTTGGAGTTCTTGGGGAGCGTGAGCTGAACCATGCGCTAGGCCTCTTGGGGAACAGTCGGGTGGGCGGCGGGCGGATCGCCCAGATATGTCGTCAATAGACCCGCGCCTTGGGTGGGATGTAGGCCACGTCGTTAGTCATGGTGTAGCTGTGAACTGGACGGTAATCGATGCGCACGGCGCCGGTGGCGTCGTCGAACCAAGCCAGGGTGTGCTTCATCCAGTGCTCGTCGTCGCGGGCGGAATAGTCCTCCCGGGCGTGGGCGCCCCGGCTCTCGGTGCGATTGACCGCCCCGGCTACGGTGACGATGGCCTGGCCGATCAGGTTCTCGAACTCCAGGGTTTCCACCAGGTCGGTGTTCCAGATCAGGCCCCGGTCTGAGACATGCAGGTCGGACCGCTTGGCCTGGATCGCGGCCAGGCGCTTGACGCCCGATTCCAAGGTCTCGCCGGTGCGGAACACCGCCGCGTCCTCCTGGGTCGCCATCTGCATCTCCAGGCGAAGATCGGCGGTGGGAACGGCGCCATTGGCGTTGCGCAGGCGATCGAACCTCGCCAGGTGCGGATCCGTCCACGCCGCCTGCATCTCGCGCTGGCTGGCGCCGCTCTTGAGCGTCTCGGCGCAGTGAAGGCCGACGGCGCGGCCAAACACCACCAGATCGATCAGCGAATTGGAGCCCAGGCGATTGGCGCCGTGCACGGAGACGCAGGCCGCCTCGCCCACCGCCATCAGGCCGGGGATCACCGTATCGGGCGCGCCGTCGGCCAGGGTCAGCGCCTCGCCGTGATAGTTCGTCGGTATGCCGCCCATATTGTAGTGAACCGTCGGCAGCACCGGGATCGGCGCCTTGGTGACATCCACCCCGGCGAAGATCTTGGCCGTCTCGGAAATCCCTGGCAGGCGCTGGTGCAGCACCTTGGGATCGAGGTGATCGAGATGCAGGAAGATGTGGTCCTTCTTCGGCCCAACGCCCCGGCCCTCGCGAATCTCGATGGTCATGGCGCGGCTGACCATGTCGCGTGGCGCCAGATCCTTCACGCTCGGCGCATAGCGCTCCATGAAGCGCTCACCCTCGGAATTGGTGAGATAGCCGCCTTCGCCGCGGGCGCCCTCGGTGATCAGGCAGCCGGCGCCATAGATGCCGGTGGGGTGGAACTGCACGAACTCCATGTCCTGCAGCGGCAGGCCGGCGCGCAGGGCCATCGCCCCGCCATCGCCGGTGCAGGTATGGGCCGAGGTGCAGGAGAAATAGGCCCGGCCATAGCCGCCCGTGGCCAGAACCACGGTCTGGGCGCCGAAACGGTGCATCGTCCCGTCGTCCAGCTTCCAGGCCGTGACGCCACGGCAGGTCCCTTCGTCCATGATCAGGTCAAGGGCGAAATATTCGATGAAGAACTCGACGCTTTTCGACAGCGCCTGGCCGTACATGGTGTGCAGCATGGCGTGGCCGGTGCGGTCGGCCGCCGCGCAGGTGCGCTGGATCGGCGCCTCGCCATAGTTGCGGGTCATGCCGCCGAAGGCGCGTTGATAGATCTTGCCCTCGGCCGTGCGCGAGAACGGCACGCCCCAGTGCTCGAGCTCATAGACCGCCGCCGGGGCGTTGCGGACCATGTACTCGATGGCGTCCTGGTCGCCGAGCCAGTCGGAGCCCTTGACGGTGTCGTACATGTGCCAGCGCCAGTCGTCCTGACCCATGTTGCCGAGGCTGGCCGAGATGCCGCCCTGGGCGGCCACGGTGTGCGAGCGGGTGGGAAAGACCTTGGTGACGCAGGCGGTCTTCAGCCCGGCCTCGGCGCAGCCGATGGCGGCGCGGAGGCCGGAGCCCCCGGCGCCCACCACCACCACGTCGAACCGGTGATCGATGAAATCATAGGCGGCCATGTCAGATCGCCCCCGCGTTCAGGGCGACTTTCAGCAGGCAGATGACCGTCAGGGCGAGGCCTCCGAAACAGACGAACTGGTTGAGGATCAGCAAGGCGGTCTTGCTGAGGGCGCGATGAATATAGTCCTCGATGATCGTCCGCATGCCGATCTGGACGTGGTAGAAGCCGGCGACCGCCAGCAGGATCAGCAAGGCGGCGTTGATCGGCGAGCCGAGCCAGGCCCTGGCGCCGTCATATCCGCCCCTGGCCAGGACCGCCGCCGAGCCGACGCCCCAGATGGCCAGCGCGATCAGGGCCACGGCCGAGACCCTCTGGCCGATGAAGTGGCCGACGCCGGTCTTGGCCGAGCCGAGGCCGCGGGCGCGCCCGAGCGCGGTCCGGAAATCGGCCATCCTACAGCGCTCCAATCACGGCCAGCAGGACCCACACCCCGATGGCCATGGCGATGGCGAAGACGAAGGCGGCCCAGGCGGTGGCATTGGCGATGGCCGGCTCGAAGCCTCGCCCCAGGTCCCAGCCCAGATGGCGAACGCCATTGGCCAGGTGGAAGAACAGGCACACGGTCAGGCAAAAGAGGCCGATCCTGCCGGGGATCGATCCCATCAGGCCGGTGAAGCCGTCATAGGCCTGAGGCCCCGAGGCCAGGGCCAGGGCCCAGCCCGCCAGGATCAGCAGGCCCAGATAGAGCGCCGCGCCGGTCGCCCGGTGCAGGATCGAGGCCGCCAGGGTGATGTGCCAGCGCCAGACCTGAAGGTGGGGCGAAAGCGGATGCGCCCTGGGCGCCGGCGAACTCTCGACCATCGTGCCTCGCTCTCCCCCACCGTGACGCGCGGGGACTTTTAGGCCGCCCGCCGAGGGTGTCAACGAAGCGGCGCTACGCCGCGACCTTGAATGTCGGCCAGCGCTCGGTGATTTCACCATCCTGGTAGACGGCGAGGTCGCCGAATTGAAGGAGGACGCCTTCGCTTTCGGTGGGGCGGAGGAAGACGAAGTCGTCCTGGTCGAGCGCCACCCTCGCCGAACCGGTCAGCATGGCCCTCCCGCCGTAGGGGCGCGAGAAGCGCAAGCCGGGCGGCGACACCGGCCGCGCGTCGCCATAGCCGCCGTAGAGGAAGAAGCCTCTGGCGCTATTGGGATCGATCCGCGCCAGGGCCGGGGCCAGCGGCTCCAAACCAGGGATCAGGGCCGGATTCATCGCCTTGAGCACCGGCTGGGCGATGAAGGCGGCCGGGATGAGCTCGGCGAGGGTCGGCAGGTCGAAATGGGTCGGCTTGACGAACGCCGAGCCGATGGCGACCTCGTTGGCTGGCGTGCCGTCCAGATGCAGGCCGAAGGTCGGGCTGCCGGCGGCGTCGAGGGTCAGGCTCGCTGGGTCAAGGCCAAGCTTCGCGACCAGCACATCCTTCGCCTGGGCGTACCGCGCCTTGACCCGCGCGATCTCGGCCGCCGGAGAACTCGCTCCAACGGCGTGCGGGTCATAGCCCATCAGGCCGGTGATCTCGATCAGAGGGTCGGCCAGCGCCTGGTCGACGGCGACCGCTAGCGCTGTCTCATCGGGAAAGCCACCGCGATGAAGACCGACGTCGATCTCGAAGTTGACCCGCAGCGGCGCGCCGGCGCTCCTGGCGATCTCGATGTATTGAGCCAGCCGCCGCGAACTGTCGATCAGCCACTGGGGCCTGGCCGCTGGCGCCGGATCGCCCAGGTGCGCGCGGACGAAGGCGCCGGCCCGGGCGGCTGGGAGGGGTCTTCCCAGCAACACGTCGCCATCGGGCCGGAAGGCGCGGATCTCGTCAAGCATGACGCCGTTGAAGACCATCATCCGGTCCGTGCCGGCGCCGTCCATCACCTGGGCCAGGAGCGCCGGCGCCGGAAGAGACTTGGTGACCACCCGCGGGACGAGACCGGCCGGCGCCAGAGCGCCGCGCACCCGCGCGATATTGGCCGCGAGCCGCGCCTTGTCGATCACCAGGGTCGGCTCGGCGATCCCCGCCCGCTTCAGCGCGGCCGAGATTCCCGAGAAATAGTCGTCATGGCCGCCCGCCCCGCGATCGGCCTGGCGCAGGCCGGGCCACACCCCAGCGAGGGCGGCGGCGGCGCGGATCCGCCAGGCTGAGCGGGTGCGGCGTTTCATTCACCCGCCTCCGCCAGCCACTCCGCCGACCGCATCTCCCGCAGCCGCGAGGCGGTGCGCTCGAATTCGAAGGCCTGGTCGCCGGCCGGATAGATCGTCTCCGGCTCGCCCTCGGCCAGCACCACCAGCCGGGCGTGGGCCTCGTAGAGCGTGTCGATCAAGGTCGCCAAGCGCCGGGCCTGGTCGCGCTTGTCGGGCGTCAGCCTGGGGATGGCCTCGATGAAGACGGTATGGAAGCGATCGGCGATGGCGATGTAGTCGGCCGGCCCCAGGGCCTGGACGCATAGGCTGGCGAAGTGGGCGCGCAGCAGGCCACCGACCGCGCGAGGCCAGTGCTGGGTGCGGCCCAGCACCTCCAGTGTCACGCCCACCTCGGCGTCCGCGCCCAGCATGTCGCGCCAGAGGGTATCGAAGGTGCGCTCATTGTCCGGATCGATCGGCGCCAGCCAGGTCTGGGCGGCCCTGAGCCGATCGAGCCGATAGTCGTGCCCGCCGATCAGCGGCACGATCTCCATCCTCTCCTTCAGCATGGCGATGAACGGCAGGAACAGCTGGCGGTTGATGCCGTCGCGATAGAGATCGTCCGGCGGCCGGTTGGAGGTGGAGACCAGCGTCACCCCGTGGGCGAACAAGGCCTCGAACAGGCGCCCCAGGATCATGGCGTCGGCGATATCGGTCACCTGGAGTTCGTCGAAACAGAGCAGCCGCGCTTCGCTGGCGATCAGCGCCGCCACCGGCGGGATCGGATCATCGCCTCGGTGCTGGCCAAAGCGCGCGCGCCTGGCCGCCGCGTCGCCGGCGCGCCATTCGCCCACCAGGCGGTGGATTCTGGCCATGAACACATGGAAATGGACCCGCTGCTTGGGCGCCGCCGACGCGACCTCGAAGAAGAGGTCCATCAGCATCGACTTGCCCCGCCCCACCGGGCCCCACAGATAGGCGCCGCGCACCCCCTCGGCCTTGCGAAACAGCCCCGCCGGCCGCGCGCTCGCCAGCGCCGTCTCGACGCGGGCCAGCGCCTCCACCGCTCCCGCCTGAACCGGATCGGCCGCCAGTTCGCCGGCCGCGAGGCGTTGATCGTAGGCGGTGCGCAGAAGGGAAGGCATGGGCGCCGGTTAGCGGGTGGCGGGGCGGATTACAAACCAGGAGGCGGGCTTGTCTGCGCCTAGGCCGTGTTGGCTACGAAGGCCCAGGCTTCCAACCCCGATCCTAGTCGGACAGCGACGCGCTTGTAGTCGGAGACCTCATAGGCGTCGGCGGCGGCGAGTTCGGCGGCGGTGATTTCGAATACGGCGCCTTCCACCGCGTCGGCGGGATCGGCGCTCGGCGCCACGATCGGGTGGAACTCGGCCCCGCTGGTGGCGATCACCTCGGGATTGGTGATGCGGACCTGGGTGCGCGCGTAACCTGGCAGGGTGTCGGGCGCCCCTTTGAGCAAGCGGCCGAAGGTTTCCAACTGCACCTTTTCGAGTTGCAGAGTGCCGTAGGAGAACAGTCGGATCGGCGATGACATGAGCTTTTCCTCGCTCGCTCAGAGTTTCCGAACGATGGTCATGCCGCCCGTCCCATGGAAAAGATCGGCTCGAAGCAGCCGAGGATCAGGCGCCTGGCGTCGAACGGCGGCTCGCCGGCCGTATCCATGCGCTCGTCCTGGTGCATCTTCTCCTCCGCGGCTTGGAAGCTCTCCTTGTCGGGCCAGATCTGCCAGGTGAAGACGATCTTCTCGCCCGCCTCGGCGGCCACCGCGCGTCGGAAGTCGGTCTGTTTGCCTCGCGGCACGTTATCCTCCCAGCACTCGACGATTTCCAGGCATCCGTAGTCCTGGAAGAACCGCGCGCCGTTCTCGGCCCACGCGCGATAAGCCTCCATCTTATCTTCGGGAACCGGGATCACGAGACCGGCGACATACATGGGAGACGCTCCGAGCAAGGGGTTGGCGCCGACAGATGGCGTCGTTACGCGAGGTGTTTCAACCGGTGTCTGAACGCGCTGGAGCGATCGCCGTGTTTCGATCTCCCATGATCAACCTCTACTTTCGCGACCTCGCGAAGGCGCTGGCGTTCTAGCCCCAACGTGGTTTCAAGAAGACCGTGCGCACGCCGAGGACCGGCGAACGGCAGGATTGCCGATCCGGACGGCAATCCGATCCAGATCGTGCAACGCAAGCCCGGCTGAGGCGCCGACCGCGTTCCGCCTTTGGATCCGCGGGGCGCCAGCGGTAGTCTCACCGCCGCGGAGCGATCCGGCCGCGCGAGTCGAAGGGGCGATCTTGAGCTTGGAACCTATCTCCCCGGGGCCGGCCGGCCGGGTCATTCTCACCTATGGCCGCAGCCTGATGGCCCTGGTCATCGCCCGCTCCCTGGCCCAGCGCGGCGTGGAGGTGATCGGCTGCGACGATGTCGATCTCACCGTCTGCGCCTTTTCCCGCCACGTGCGCGAGACCTTCACCGTCGCCCCCTGGCGGAGCCAGCCGGAGCGGTTTCTCGATGATCTCGAGGCGGCGGTGCGCCGCTATGCCCCGCGCGATGGCCGGCCCTATGTGCTGATGCCGGTGTTCGCCGAGATCGAGCTGATCGCCCGGCGCCGTAACCGGTTCGAGCCCACCATCACCGTGGCCGCGCCGCTTTGGGAAAGCATCAGCCTCGTTACGCCCAAGGATCACTTCGCCCAATTGGTCGAACGCGAAGAGCTGCCAGCGCCACGCACATGGATCATCCCCAATCGGGCGGCGTTGGAGGAGCTGGCCCCCCAGATGAGCTATCCGCTGATCGTCAAGCCCAGCGACGGCGCCGGCGGCCGGGGCGTCAGCCTCGCCCAGTCCCAAGAAGAGGCGATGGCCACGGTTGAGGCCCTGGGCTTCTCGCCCATGTCGCTCTTCCAGGTTCCCGTGCCCGGCCAGGACTATTGCGTCGCCGTGCTGGCCAATGAGGGCCGGCTCGAGGCGATCATGGCCTATCGTAACCTCACCACCTTCCCGCGCAAGGCCGGCGCCGGGGCGGTGCGCGAGACGGTGGACGCCGAACCGTTTCGCGTGGCCGCTGAAAAGGTGGTCGCCGCCACCGCCTGGACTGGCCTCGCCGAGATCGATTTCCGCTGGAGCGGCGATCTGGCCGATGAACCCAAGGTGATCGAGGTCAACGCCAGGTTCTGGGCCGGCATCTTCCACTCGATCCAGACGGCGGTGGATTTTCCCTGGCTGCTCTATCGCCAGACCATTGGCGAGCCGCTTGACCATGCCAGCGAACCGCATATCGGCGCGCGCACCAAGACACCGGGCATCTGGCTGTTGGCGGCCATAGAAGAGGTGACGGCTTCGGAACCGCACGTTTCGGCGGTGGAGGAGGCGTGGCATGACCTCAAGCGAAGGCTGAGCGCGCGCGAGCTGTCTCAACTCCATCGCGATCTGCACGGGATCGCTGTTCACGCCATCGGCGAGATCGCCGGGCGTATTCACCTGGCCCTGGAGCAGGCCAGGGGCGCGCCAGGCGAATTGAGCGGCGCCGAGGATCCGCTGGTGGGGCTGGGCACGCTGTTTGTGCTCAGCTCGCTCGTGCGGCACGGCAGGCTGCCCGATGAGCTGACTTTCGCGGGCAGCTACGCCGCCGCCGACCTGGCCTGCCCCGTAAGGCGTACGGGCCGGCCGGCGATCGGGGTGACCATGCCGGAGGAGGGTGATCATCTGGCCTGGGCGGCGATCAGCAACGCCGTTTGGCTCGCTGGCGGCCGGGCCGTAAAGCTCACCGCGCGCGCGCCACAGGATCCGATGACCATAGACGCGCTAATCTTCGCCGGCGGTACCGATGTGTATCCCGGTCGCTTCGATGGCACGCCCAAGCCCGGCTACGACTACGACATCGCGCGGGGCGACATGGAGGTCTCCTGGGGTCTCGCCGCGCGGCGCCACGACCTGCCGGTGCTGGGCGTTTGCCGCGGCGCCCAGATGCTGAATGTCATCGCCGGCGGGACGCTGCATATGGACCTTTCCGGCTTCAAGGGCGCCAATCTCTCACCCTCGTGGTGGGATAATCTCACCGTGCGCAAGACCGTCAGCGTCCAGCGCGGCTCGCGTCTGGCCGCCATCCTCGGTCAGGAAGAGGTCGAGGTTAACGTGATCCATCAGCAGGCGATCGATCGCCTGGGCGTGGGTCTCAGCATCTGCGCGCGTGAGGACAACGGCGTGGTGCAGGCAATCGAAGATCGCACCCGCCGTTTCTGGATCGGTGTCCAATACCACCCCGAATTCCTCATTCACCACGCCGTTCACCGACGGCTGTTCCGCGCCCTGGTGGAGGCGGCCAAGGTGCGGCGCGAGGAGCGTTGCCAGGCCGTGGAGGCCTGAAGACGGGCTAAGCCCCCAACTCCTTTTCCACCGGCCCATAGCTGCCCGGGTTCTCGCAGGCGCAGGCGCGCATGGCCCCGGCCTTGTTCCACCAGATCAGGGTGGGATAGCCGATGTTGAGGCCGTTCTTCTTCAGAAGCGGCCTGAGATCCTCCACAAGCTGGCGCCCGGCGCCGACCACCGCGGTGCGGGCCTGGTCGCCGTCGGCCGGCGCCAGACCAGGCGCCGTCCACGACGAGGGCGGCGTCGCGGCCAGCCAGCGCTGATAGAGATTCCAGTCGCGGCCGAGCCATAGCTCCGCCACTGTCGATCGCTCGGCGGGCGTGGATTGGGGAAGGCCGTTGCGATCGGCGCGCGCGATCATGATCACCCGCGTATCGACGCCGACCGCCTCCAACTTGGGCATGATCTGAGTCTCGAACCGCACGCAATCGGGGCAGTCGCGATAGGAGATCACATTGAGTCTCGGCCCGGGCAGATGCGGCGCCACCCAGCCGGCGCCATCCAAAAGCTTGGCGATCTGGGCCTGGTCCTTGCCCACGGTGTGCGGCCGCCAGCGCAGATCGAGCGTCCACCATAGCCATAAGGCCCCGCCGATCGCGGCGGCGAACAGCACGATGGTGGTCCAGAGGCGCAGCCGTCTCATGCCGTTGGTTTCCTCAAATCCTGATCTATGCTGCGCGCCGGCCCCCGTCGCGGTCAACCTTGCCCGCGAATCGCCGCCGCTACCCCGATCCTCAGCCCGGCCGGCAGATGTCGAGCAACCGCCGAAGCATCGGCGCCGCGCCTCTCCCCGGAACGGTCCACCGCCTACCCGCATGGGTGATCGTGAGCGATTGCCCCCTGAGCAGGGCCTCTATCGCCGGGTCATGCTCATCGACGAGGGCCGAAAACTCGGCGCCGTTGCCGTACCTGACCATTTCGGCCATTCGCGCCTCGTGGAATGTCCCGGATTCAAAGGTGACGGAATTGCCTTCGCCGCTTGTGTCGCCGTTGGCCGCGCCGGAGGCGAACGGGCCGCCGATGTAAATATGGCCCTGGTCGTCGCAATCGACCCGAAGCAGACGATCGTCCGAATCCGAGCCATCATCCGTATCCGGACGGCTGAACTGCACCAACTCGCCATTGTCGACCGCGTTCCAGGCGTAGGGCGCCGCCGCCCGTGCGGGAGACAGCGAGAGCAGGGCCGTCAATGCGAACGTCATCGCCAGCGGCGCCCTCATCCTTCCTCCGGCGAACTCAGCATGAAGTGGCCGCGCAGCGCCGCCACGGGCGTGGCGCGCGCTTCCTGCCAGGCTTCGACATGGACGTTGGCGATCCGCTTGCCGATCTTGCGCACGTCGGCGCGGGCGTAGGTCGTCTGGGCGCGGCCCGGCCGCAGATATTCTATGGTGACATCGATCGTGCGTGGCTGGCGGCGCAGGGGCTCGCGCACCGCCAACTGGAGAAGGGCGGTCATCTCCAGGAAGGCGCCGATCACCCCGCCGTGCAGGGCCGGCAGCATGACATTGCCCACCAGGTGCGGCTGGAAGGGCAGGATGGCGGTCATTTCGTCGCCGGCCAGTTCGGCGGTCAGGCCGAGGAAGGTCATGTAAGGCACACGGGCCAGCATGGCGGCCAAGCGCTCGGCGCGGGCCTCGCTCATGTGGCCGCCGGCGGACGGGTGAAGGCGAAGGCGGCCTGGGCGGTGGCGACCGGATTGTCCTCGCTGTCCTCGAAGGCGCTGGCCCGGACGAAGGCGATGGAGCGGGTGAGCTTGTAGCAGCGGGCCAGGGCGATCACCTCGCGGCCGGGCGCCGCCGAGCGCATATAGTCGATGCGCAGGTCCAGGGTCGCGAGGCTCGTGGCGCCGCCCTTCTCCAGCATCGCCGAGGTGGCGGCCATGCCGCAGACGTGATCCAGGAGGGTGGTGATCACCCCGCCGGCCAGGACCCCGGTATCGGGATCGCCCACCAGATCGGCGCGATAGGGCACGGCCATGGAGCCGACGCCCGAGGCGGCCGAAACCAGGCGAAAGCCCAGCGCCGCGGCCTGGGGCGTGCCGTCGGCCATGCGGGCGCCCAGCTCGGCCATGGAAGATTGTGCTTTCTCCATGGCCGCTTATAGGAACAAAAGATCGCCCGCGCCTATATCCCCAACCATGACGCGGCCCGAAGCCCTGCTCTGTCCCCGGCCCGCGGGTCTCTATTGCCCGCCAGGCGACTTCTATGTCGATCCGGTCCGCCCCGTCGCCCGGGCGGTGATCACCCATGGCCACAGCGATCACGCCCGCGCCGGCCACGGTTTGGTGCTGGCGACGCCGCAGACCCTGGCGATCATGGCCGTGCGCTATGGCGAGGATTTCGCCGGCCAGGCGCGGGCTCTGCCTTACGGCGAGATCGTCTCGCGCGATGGCGTGGAGATCAGCCTGGCGCCGGCCGGCCATGTGCTGGGCTCCGCCCAGGCGGTGGTGCGCTGGAAGGGCCTGACCATGGTGGTCTCCGGCGACTATAAGCGCCGGCGCGATCCGACCTGCGCGCCCTTCGAGCCGGTTGCCTGCGAGGTCTTCATCACCGAGGCCACTTTCGGTCTGCCGGTGTTCCGCCATCCGCCCGACAGCGAGGAGATCGAGAAGCTGCTCCACTCGGTGGCCCAGTTTCCCGATCGCTGCCACGTGGTCGGGGCCTATGCGCTCGGCAAGGCCCAGCGGGTCATCGGGCTCCTGAGGGAAGCGGGGTGGGACCGGACGATCCATGTTCACGGCGCCTTGGATCGGCTCAATGAAGTCTATGCCCGGTTCGGGGTCGAGCTCGGGCCTCTTTCGCCGGCCACGGGGGCGTCGAAGGCGGAACTCACCGGGGCCATCGTCATCGCCCCGCCCTCGGCCCTGGCCACGCCCTGGGCGCGGCGCTTCCCCGATCCGGTGGACGCCTTCGCCTCCGGCTGGATGCGCATCCGCGCCCGCGCCCGGCAGCGGGGTGTCGAGCTGCCGCTGATCCTCTCCGACCACGCCGACTGGGACGAACTGACCGGGACGATCGCCGAACTCCATCCCAGCGAAGCCTGGATCACTCACGGCCGCGAGGAGGCCCTGACCCGCTGGTGCGAGCTGCAAGGCATCCCCGCCGAGGCCCTGGCCCTGGTGGGTTATGAGGAGGAGGCGGAGGATTGACCCAACGGCGGATTCCTTGCCGATTGTTCACGTGATTGTGATCACGAAAATGTGATAGCCCTTCTGGCGCAACGGAGGAATCCCTCGATGCGCCTTCCCGTCCTGGCCGTTTCGACGGCGATCGTACTTCTCGCTAGCTGTGCGAAAAAGCCGGAAGGATCCCCGGCAGGCGCCGACGCCGCGTCCGCAACCTCCACGCCAACCAAGACGCCCGACGAATCGCCAGCTAAGCCGGCGCCAGTCGTCACCTCTATGCTGGCTTATGCTTACGCCTACGAGATGGAGGCGCCGGCCTCACGGATCCCCGGCCTAGTGGCTGAACATCAGGCCGCCTGCGTTGCGGCGGGCCCGGCGCTCTGCCAGATCACCGCCTCGACCCTGACCAACAGCGGCAAGGACGACGCCCAGGCCAGTCTCCAGTTGCGAGGCGCGCCGGCGTGGCTGACACAGTTTCGCGGGCGGTTAAGCCATGACGCGCAACAAGCCGGCGGGAGGGTGGTTCGAGATAACGTCACCACGGAAGATCTCGCTCGCCAGATCACCGACATCCAGGCGGCGATCCGCGCCAAGACCGCCCTGCGCGATCGGCTGCAGACGATGCTGGAAACCCATCCGGGCAAGATCGACGACCTTCTCGAAGTCGAGAAAACCCTGGCCGACACCCAGGGCGAGCTGGACGCTACCCAGTCGGAACTGGCGATGATGCGTCAAAGGGTCGAGACCTCGGTCGTCACCATAGACTACCACGCCGCCGGCGCCTTCGCCGCAGGTGGCGCTTGGCGCCCACTGGCGCTGGCCTTGAGCCAATCGACGAAGCTCTTCGCTGGAACCCTGGCCGCGTTGGTCGCTGTTCTGGTCGCCGTGGCGCCTTGGGCGGCGGTCACGGCGATGGCGGCCTGGCTCGTCGCATGGCTGCGTCGATCAAGGGCGAAGCGGCCCAGCGCCGGCCAACCTTCTCCCTAGGAACGCCTATCTATAGGTGAGCCGCGGGCCGCGCCCTAGATTGTGGCCATGCGCGCCTTCGCCCATCTGCTCGATCGGCTGTCCCTAACGTCCTCGCGCAACGCCAAGCTGACGCTGGTGCGCGATTTTCTGCGCGAAACCTCCGATCCCGAGCGGGGCTGGGCCCTCGCCGCCCTGACCGGAGAGCTTTCGTTCAATGCGGCCAAGCCGGCGGCGATCCGCAAGGTGATCGAGGGGCGGATGGACGCCACCCTGTTCGCGTGGTCCTACGACTATGTCGGCGATCTGGCCGAGACCGTCGCCCTGGCGTGGCCGGCCAGGGTCGGCGCCAATCGCGAGCCCGATCTTTCCGAGGTGGTGGACATCCTGGCCGGGGCGTCGCGGGCCGAGGTCCCCGGCCTCATCGAAGGCTGGCTCGACGCCTTGGACGCCGATGGCCGCTGGGCGCTCCTGAAGCTGGTCACCGGCGCCATGCGAGTCGGCCTTTCCGCGCGGCTGGCCAAGCAGGCGGCGGCGGATATCGGCGGCGTGGCGCTCAGCGAAGTCGAGGAGATCTGGCACGCCTTGAGCCCGCCCTACGGCGATCTCTTCGCCTGGCTGGAAGGCCATAGCGAACGACCGACCGCCGATGCGCCCGGGCGTTTTCGGCCCGTGATGCTGGCTCAGGCGGTCGATGAGGTCGCCGATTTCGCCAAGCTCGATCCGGCCGACTACGCGGCCGAGTGGAAGTGGGATGGCATCCGCGTCCAGGCGGTTAATGAGCGTGGTCAGCGGCGGCTCTACAGCCGCACGGGCGACGAGATCTCCGCCGCCTTTCCCGATGTGCTGGCGGCGCTGGAGTTCGAGGGCGTGATCGATGGCGAGCTGCTGGTGATGCGCGGCGGCGCCGTGGCCCCGTTCGGCGATCTGCAGCAGAGGCTCAACCGCAAGACCGCCGACGCCAAGCTTATCGCCGCCCATCCCGCCGGCATTCGCGCCTATGACCTGCTGCTGGAGGGCGAGGCGGATCTGCGCGCCTTGCCGTTCGCGCGGCGGCGCGCGCGACTGGAGGCCTTCGTCGGCGCCATCGGCGGTGGGGCGATCGATCTGTCGCCGATGCAGCCTTTCGAAAGCTGGGACGCGTTGGCCGCTTTGCGCGCCGCCCCGCCGCCCGGCGATCCGGCCCGCGCCGAAGGCCTTATGCTCAAGCGCTGGGACAGCCCCTATGTCGCCGGCCGTCCCAAGGGGCCGTGGTTCAAATGGAAACGCGATCCGCATTTGATCGACGCGGTGCTGATGTACGCCCAGCGTGGCCACGGCAAGCGCTCCAGCTTCTATTCCGACTACACCTTCGGGGTCTGGCGCGAGGACGCCGAGGGTCACCGAGGGCTCACCCCCGTGGGCAAGGCCTATTTCGGCTTTACCGACGAGGAGCTTCGCCAGATCGACGCCTTCGTCCGGGAAAACACCACCGAGCGCTTCGGTCCGGTGCGAGCGGTGCGGGCCGACGTCGATTTCGGCCTGGTGCTGGAGGTGGCCTTCGAAGGCCTGCAGCGCTCGACCCGCCACAAGAGCGGCGTGGCCATGCGCTTTCCCCGCATCCACCGTATCCGCTGGGACAAGCCGGCGCGAGAGGCCGACGAGCTCGCTACGCTGGAGCGAATACTGACCCAGACGCCGGAGCGCTGACCTCAGGTGATCGTCTTGCCGCCGTCCACGATCAGCACCTGGCCGGTCGTGTAGCCGCCGCGCATCAGATAGAGATAGGCCTGCGCCACCTCCTCCGGCTGCGCGCCGCGCGGCAGGGGCTGGCGGTCGGTGTAGCGCTTGAGCATCTCCGCCGGCATCATCTGGCTGATGCGCTCGGTGAGCACGAGGCCCGGGCAGACCGCGTTGACGCGCAGCGGGGCAAGATCCACCGCCAGACCCCGCGTCAGGTGCTCGATGGCGCCCCCGAAGGCCGAACTCAATGGCGAGCCCTTCATCGGCCGGTGAGCCACCAGCCCGTCGGTGAGCGTGATCGAGCCGCCGGGCGAGATGCGCCCCTGGGCATGCTTGACCGCCATCAACGCGCCCCAGAACCGCACCGCCATGCCCTCGCGCGCGCGCTCGAAATCGAGCTCCGCCACCGGATTGGCGGCCAGGCCGGCCGAGCGGTTCCAGTCGCCAGCGGTGAACACAAGGTGGTCGAGCGCGCCGATCTTTTCGAAGAAGGCGGCGACGCTGTCTTCCTCGCGGACATTCACCACCTGGCCTGAAGCGCCTTCGCCCAGGCGCTTCACGGCGCCGGCCACCGTGTCGGCGCCACTGGAGGCGACGGTCACCTTGGCCCCCTCCGCCAGGGCGCACTCGGCCACGGCCAGACCGATGCCGGAAGTGCCGCCGACGATGACGATGTGCTGATCGCGAAGCGTGGGGATAGCCATGGGAGTCCTCTTTGAGTCAGGCGGCGGCTGGCCCGTTGAAACCGCGCACCGCCTCGATGATCCGATCCTGAACCTCGGGTGTCAGATAGGGATGCATGGGCAGGGCGAGAACCGTCCGCGCCTTGGCGTCGGATACGGGGAGGCCGCCCGGCCCTCGCGGGAAATGGGCGTAGGGCGTCTGGCGGTGCATGGGGACGGGATAGTAGACGGCGGTTGGGATTTCCCTGGCGCGCAGATGAGCCGCCAGTCCGTCGCGGTTCTCGTGCTCTATCACATATTGCGCCCAGGTGGAGACGCCGCCCTCGATCACCTCTGGCACCGAAAGACATATCGAAGCCAGGCCCTCGGCGTAGCGCCGAGCCACCCGCTGACGCGCCTCGATCTCGTCCGGAAAGATCGCCAGCTTTTCCAGAAGGATCGCCGCCTGAAGGGTGTCGAGGCGTGAATTCATGCCGATCCGGGCGTTGAGGTATTTGGGGTCGTGGGCGAAGGCCCCCGCCGCGCCGTCCGAGGCCACGGCCTTGCCGTGGATGCGCAGGGAATCCATCCGCTCCCAAAGCGCCGCGTCGTTGGTGATCACGGTGCCGCCGTCGCCATAGCAACCAAGCGGCTTGGCCGGAAAGAAACTGGTGGTGGCCACATCCGCCCAGGCGATCGGGTGGCGGCCGTTCAGGGTCGCGCCATAGCCCTGGGCGGAATCGGCGATCAGTTTCAACCCATGGCGGCGGCAGACCCGCGCGATCGCCGGATAGTCGGCGGTCTGGCCGAACAGATCGACGGCGATCACCGCGGCGGGTCGCAAAAGGCCCTCGCGCTTCACCGCCTCGATGGCCGCTTCCAGATGGGCTGGGTCGAGGGTGTAGGTGTCCGGCAGGATATCGACGAACACCGGGGTGGCGCCGTTCCAGGGGATCACTTCGGGTGTCGCCGCGAAGGTGAATGACGGGGTGAAGACCGCATCGCCGGCGCCAATCTCCCAGGCCATCAGCGGCAGCGCCAGGGCGTCGGTGCCGTTGGCGCAGGACAGTGCCAGATCCGCGCCGCAGAAGGCGGCCAGGGCCGCTTCCAGCTCACGCACCTCTGGTCCCATGACATAGGCCCCGTGGGCGAGAACGCGGGCGATGGCGGCGTCGATGGCGGGACGGATGCGCGTCTGCTGCGCGCCCAGATCGATGAACGGGATCATGGCGCGCGCTGATAGGCGGATGCGGCGCCGCGCGCGAGCAAAACCTTGTATCGCCTCATTTCGGCAAAGCCAGGGTGGCGACGAAAGCGTCGAGGTCGCCGCCTGGAAACAGAACACCCTCAATTCCCGCCCGCCGCGCGGCCTGCAGATCGCTCTGCTGGTCGCCAATCATCAGGGCCCGGGCCGGATCGATGTTCCAGTCGGACAGGGCGCGCAGGATCATGCCGGGATTGGGTTTGCGATCGGGATGATCGGGATGGGCGAAGGCGGCCACCGCCGCGTCGGGCAGAAACGGGCAGACATAGAAGGCGTCGATCCGCGCGCCCTCGGCGGCCAGCGCCGCCTTCATAACGCCATGCAGCGCCTCGACCGCCGCCAAGTCGAACAGCCCCCGCGCCACCCCCGACTGGTTGGTGGCGACGATCACCAGCAAGCCCGCTTGGTTGAACCGGCGTACGGCGGCCCTGGCTCCGGGAACCCATTCCAGCCGCGCGGCTTCCCCGACATAGCCGTGATCAACATTCAGCACGCCGTCGCGGTCCAGGATCACCGCCGCGCGCTTCATCAAAGCTTCCAGCCCGGCCTCCCAGCGCCTAGATTGCACCGTCCGCTTACGAATCTCGAAGGTAAACCTCTTGCCGGCATCGCCAAAGCTTGCACCCGAGCCCGATCACGCCGCCTCGGCGGTGCGCACCGTGGCCGCGGAAATCGCTGGGCTGGAAGTTCTGGCGGGGGCGCTGCAGAACGGCCTGAAGGCGCCCTTCGAGGCGGCGATCGAGGCGATCATCGCCGGGTCCGGGCGGGTGGTGGTGACCGGCATGGGCAAGAGCGGCCATGTGGCGCGCAAGATCGCCGCAACCTTCGCCTCCACCGGGACCCCGGCCTTTTTCCTCCATCCCGCCGAAGCCAGCCATGGCGATCTCGGAATGGTGGCCCAGGGCGATGTGCTGCTGGCCCTTTCCTGGTCGGGTGAGACGCCCGAACTCAAGGATGTGATCCACTATTGCCGCCGCTTCGCGGTGCCGCTGATCGCCATCTCCTCCGAACCGGCGAGCGCCCTGGCCGGCGCGGCCGATATCGCCCTCATCCTGCCCAAGGCGCGGGAAGCCTGCTCCAACACCGGCGCCCCCACAACCTCGACCACCATGCAGCTGGCCTTCGGCGACGCCCTGGCGGTCGCCTTGCTGGAGGCGCGCGGCTTCTCCGCCGCCGATTTCCGTAACTTCCATCCGGGCGGCAAGCTCGGCTCTCAGTTGGTGACGGTGTCCGACCTGATGGCCAGGGACGACGAGGCGCCCAAGGTGCCGCGGAACGCCAGCCTCGCCGATGCGATCATGGAGATCACCCGCACCCGCTACGGCGGGGTCGCCGTGATCGATGACGACGGCGCGCTGGTCGGAGCTTTCACCGACGGCGACCTGCGCCGCGCCTTGCCTCTCGCCGACCTCACTTCCCCCGTCGCCGACCACATGACCCGCGCCCCGGTGTTCGTTCACCCACACATGCTGGCCATCGAAGCCCTGCGGGTGATGAACGACCGTCCGCGCCCGATCCAGATGGTGTTCGCCTGCGAGTCTGGCCGCCTCGTCGGCGCCGTTTCCATGCACGATCTGCTGCGGGCGGGGATCGCCTAGTCCGGACGCCATAGCCGCGCCGCCGTTTTGCGGCTAGGGAAACGCCCCACACGCGCCCGCGCCTTTCAATCTCAACGATTCATGACCCTCACCCTCTCCGACATCCAGGACGCCGCGGCGCGCATCGCCGGCCATGTGGAGCGCACGCCGTGCCGCTATTCGCGCACCCTGTCGCAGATCACCGGGGCCGAGGTGTGGGTGAAGTTCGAGAACCTGCAGTTCAGCGCTTCCTACAAGGAGCGAGGGGCTCTCAACCGGCTGTCGCGGCTGACGCAGGAAGAGCGGGGGCGCGGCGTGATCGCCGCCTCGGCCGGCAATCACGCTCAGGGCCTGGCCTATCACGGTGACCGGCTGGGCGTACCGGTGACCATCGTCATGCCGCGGGGCACACCCTACGTGAAGGTGCAACAGACCCGAGACTTCGGCGCCGAGGTGGTGATCGATGGCGACGGCTATGACAGCGCCTATGAGCATGCCCTCAAGCTGCGCGACGAGCGCGGCTTGGTGTTCGTCCATCCGTTCGATGATTTCGACGTCATGGCTGGCCAGGGAACGCTGGCCCTGGAGATGCTGGTGGACGCGCCCGATCTGGAGGTGCTGCCGGTGCCCATCGGCGGCGGCGGCCTGATCAGCGGCGTGGCCACGGCGGCCAAGGCAATCAAGCCCGATATCCACATCATCGGCGTCGAGCCGGCGATGTATCCTTCCTTCACCGCCCGGATGCGGGGTCTCAACGCTCCCATCGGCGGCCAGACCATCGCCGAGGGGATCGCGGTCAAGGGCGTGGGCGAGCTGACCTACGCCGTCGCCCGGCCGCTGATCGACGACGTGCTGCTGCTGGAGGAGCCGTTCTTCGAGCGCGCCATCGCCCTCTACTGCAACGTCGAGAAGACGGTGACCGAGGGGGCGGGCGCGGCGTCGCTTGCCGCTCTGCTGGCCTATCCCGAACGGTTTCGCGGCAAGAAATGCGGCCTGATCATCACCGGCGGCAATATCGACCCGCGCCTTCTGGCTTCGGTTCTCACCCGCGAGCTGGTGCGCGCCCAGAGGCTGGTCTCCCTGCGCATCGTCGGCGACGATCGGCCGGGGCTGCTGGCGACGGTCTCGGCCGCCATCGGCGCTCTGGGGGGGAATATTCTTGAGGTGGCGCACAATCGCCTGGCTCTGGACGTGCCGGCCAAGGGGGCCGAATTCGACCTGATGATCGAGACCCGCGACGCTCAGCATACCCAGGAGATCATGGATGCGCTGCGCGACCGCGGCTATCCGCCCCGGGTGGTGTGAGGGGCTGATGAAGCGCTGGCGCCTCCTCGCCCTGGCTGGAATGCTCGTCCTCGCCGCCTGCGCCAAGGCTGGCCCCCAGGCGGATAGTTCGGCCGCCGCCGCCTCTGCTGGCGCGGCGTTCCTGGCCAAGAACGCCAAGGATCCGGGCGTCGTCACCACCAAGTCCGGCCTGCAGTACCGCATCCTCCACTCCGGTCCCGCCACCGGCTTGCGGCCCAAGCCGGCCGACGAGGTCAAGGTCAATTACGAGGGCAAACTCCTCGATGGGTCGGTGTTCGACTCCAGCTACGACCGGGGCTCGCCAGCGGTCATGACCGTGCGCGATCTCGTGCCCGGCTGGCAGGAGGCGCTACAGCTCATGCGGCCGGGCGACGAGTGGCTTGTCTATTTGCCACCCAATCTCGGCTATGGCGCCAAGGGCGCTGGCCCCATTCCGCCGAACGCGGTGCTGGTGTTCAAGCTGGAGCTGATCGACGTCCTGCCGGACTCCACCTCGATCGGTCACGGCTAGCGGTCAGACAACATCCAATTCCGGATAGTGGCGAAAGATGCCGGTTTCGTTGAACGGGATCCGTCGCTCCGAGGCCAGATATCTGGCGATGCTCGGCAGGGCGGCGACGGCGTCGTGCAATCGATCCAGCGCCGGATAGCGGCCGGCTGAGGCGCTCATCGCCCCAGGAAAGGCGTAGGTGAGGCCCTCGATGATCTGGAAAAGCGACAGATCGACATAGCTGAGCGCATCGCCCACGGCGTGCGCGTCGCCGGCCGGGTTCCGCGCCACGATGCTTTCGAAATAGCCCAGATATTTGGGGATCCGCTCGGCGATAAAGGCGGCGGCGCGCGCCTTGGCCGCTTCCTTCTGGTCTTCGTAGCGGAGCATCGGCGAGATCGGATGGTGGGTGTCGTGGACCTCGGCGACGAGGTCGGCGACGGTCAATTGCAGCCCGTTGGCGAAGGCGCGGAGCGGTTCGCCGGCGGGTGCGAGACCCAACTTCGGCCCCAGATACAACAGGATATTGGCGACCTGGGAAACGATGAGATCGCTGTCTTGCAGGAAGGGGGGCGCGAAGGGCGGCCGAGGTTCACTCGGCGAGGTTAGCATCGCCATGAGGGCCGACAGGCCTTGGCCGTTCCCGTCAGGCAGGCGCGCCACATCGACATAGTCGGCCCCGGCGACCTCCAGCGCCAGACGGATAAATTCACCCCGCCCCTGAAGTCCTGGCCAATAGTACAGTTTGTATGTCATGATCGCCTCCTTTCGCTCACAAGTCTTAACGCCCACGCGGACGGAACGACCGGGAAGCTTCATAATGGCGGGAGGGGAGCCCCCATGTCAGGCATTGCTGGACCGGCGGAGGCCGGCCATCGAGACCTAGTACTGAAACGCACCATCGAGGCGCCGCCGGCGGCGGTCTACCGCGCCTGGACCGAGCCGGCGCTGTTGCAGCGATGGTTCGCGCCCAGACCCTGGACGACGCCGCGCGTGGAACTCGATTTGCGTCGCGGCGGCGCGAGCCTGATCGTCATGCGCGACCCCGAGGGCAACGACTATCCCAACCGAAGTGTCTACCTCGAGGTCGACCCTGGCCGGAGACTGGTATTCACCGACGCCTTCGTGTCGGCCTGGGAGCCCTCGGAGACGCCGTTCATGACGGTGAGCCTCACTTTCGAGGAGGCTGACGGCAAGACGCTCTACACCGCCCTGGTGCGCCATTGGACCTTCGCCGACCGCAAACGCCACGAGGACATGGGCTTCCACGACGGCTGGGGCCGCTGCGCCGACCAGATGGAACAGGTCGTGACGCGTCTCTGAAAACTCAGAAATCGAGCTCGGCGTACCAGCTGGAGGGCGCCAGGCCCGGCCAGCGATCGGCCAGAAGGGCGCGAAAGGCCGGACGCGATTTGATGCGCATGTACCAGGTCTTCAAGGTCGGGAATTCGCGCCAGGCGATATCGCCGAAGTAGTCCAGCACCGAGATGTGCGCGGCGGCGGCGAAGTCGGCGAGGCTGAGGCGCTGCCCCGCCAGCCAGTCGCGGGCGTTGAGCAGCTTTTCAATGGTGATCAGGTGAAGGCGCAGGGCGTCGCGGCCCTGGCGCATGTTGTAGAGATCGGGCGCCCCCATCTTCAGCAGCCGCTTCTCCAGCCGCTCATGCAGCAGATAGGCGTTGACCTCATTGTCGAACTTGCGATCGAACCATTGCGTCAGCCGGCGCGCCTCGGCCCGATCGGCGGCCTTGGCGCCCAGAAGATCGTGTGATGGCGCCGTCTCCTCCAGGTGTTCAAGGATCGCGCGGGATTCGCATACGACCAGCGCCGGACCGCTGGCGGGTTGCTCGACCAACACCGGCGTCAGGCCCGAGGGATTGAGCGCCAGGAAAGCCTTCGGCTGCTCCCAATAGCGCACCACCTCCTCGGTGAACGGCAGGCGCTTTTCCGCCAGCGACAGGCGAACCTGCCTCGACGCCGGATCGAGCGGAAAGTGGTGGAGGGTGCGGGTTAGACTCATGAGGCAGGCGAGCTATAGCCGGATCGAGGAAGAAGGGACAACGCGCCCACGGTCGTTAAGACCACGTTTACTTCGTCACCCGCGCGCGCTCGTGCGATTCGGCGAAGGCCCCGCCATGCGGTTCGGCCCGTCCGCGAGGGTCGGGATGGATGAGGATATCGGCGGCGGGAAAGGCCTCCAGCACCCGGTTTTCCGCCGCCACCACGGCGTGGTGAGCGGCCTCCAGAGAGAGGTCGGGATCCAGGTCCGCGTGCATCTGGATGTGCACCGTCGGGCCCGAGGCGCGGGTGCGCAGCTGATGCACGTCGATGATGCTCTTGTCCCTCTTCATCAGTTCGACGATCCGCCGCCGCGCCTCGTCGGGCAGCTCGTGATCCATCAGCTGGCTCGAGGCCTCGCGGAACACCGCGACCGCCCCCCAGAGCAAGATCGCCGCCACGGCCAGACCGCCCAGGGCGTCGAACCCGGTCCAGCCCAGAATGACGGACGCGGCGATGGCGACGAGCGCTAGGGCGTTTGAGGCGAAGTCGGCCGCGTAGTGCAGCCGGTCGCCGGACACGGCCACCGAGGCAGTCCGGCGCAAGGTCCAGGTCTGGGCGAAGATCAGAACGCCAGTTAGGACGATGGAGACGATCATCACGCCGATCGCCCAGCCTTGCGCCAGCACCGGCTGGGGGCGAAACAGGTGGCGGATCGCTTCCTCGGCGATCAGGGCGGCGGAGGCGAACACCAGTCCCGCCTGGATCAGGCTGGCGAAGGCCTCGGCCTTGCCGTGGCCGTAGCGATGTTCGGCGTCCGGAGGCGTGGCGGCATAGCGCACGGCGAAGAAGGTCACCGACGAGGCCACAAGATCGAGACCTGAATCGGCCAGGGAGGCCAGCAGCGAGACCGATCCGCTCGCGATCCACACGGCGGCTTTCAAAACCACCAGCACCGCCGCGGTGGCCACCGACAGCATCGTCACCCGCCGAGTGAGGGCGGCGCTCTGGGTTGGCGAGGCGGCGGCGAAGTCCATGACGAGAGCTTAAGGCCGCCGCGCCTGACGCTACAGCGCGAACGACTCTCAACCGACATGGCATGGACATCATCCTGCCTTGGCGTTTGGCGCTATGCTGTCGAGGTCAGCGAAGCACGGGGTAGGAGAATCTCGCATGGCCAAGGCCGCGACGCCCACCGATCCGGATTATCTGGCCGCATTGACCCACTATCGGCGGCTGGTGGCGGCGGTTCCTGGACTCAAGCTGAAGGGCGCGGCCAATCCCTACACTTCGGTGAACGGCCATATGACCTCCTATCTGCATCCCAGCGGCTCGCTGGCGATGCGGCTGCCGCCCGGGCGGCGCGAGGCATTTGTCGAGGCGTATGAAACCTCTCTGTTCGAGGCCTATGGCGTGGTCCAAAAGGAATATGTGAAGGTTCCCGCTGAACTCCTGGCCGACACCGACCGGCTTTTGCCCGACTTCCGCGCCGGCTACGACTATGTGGCGGCGATGAAGCCCAAGCCGGCGGCGAAGAATAAATAGGCCCCACCCTAAGCGATCCCTCCGGAGAACGGCATGCGCGAATGGACTTTCGGTCTGGCTTTGGCGGCGCTCGCGGCGACCGCCGCGCCGGTCCTGGCGGCCGACGCCGATGCGATCTATTTCGGCGGCACGATCCTCACCATCGACAAGAAGGCGCCAACGGCCGGCGCCGTCGCCGTAAAAGGTGGCCTCATCACCGCGGTCGGGGATCAGGAGGCGGTGACAGCCGCCGAGAAAGGCGCCGACACCGAAATGGTGGATCTTCGAGGCAAGACCCTGATCCCCGGGTTCGTCGACGCTCACAGCCATATGGCGGGCGTCGGCCTGCAGGCGGTTTCGGCCAATCTGCTGCCCCCGCCCGATGGCCCGGTGACCTCGATCGCCGATCTGCAGAAGGCCATGCGCGAATTCATCGCCACCTCGCCCAAGCCGAAGGCGTACGGCGTGGCGATCGGCCTCAACTACGACGACTCCCAGCTCGCCGAAAAACGCCATCCCACGCGCGAGGAACTGGACGCCGTCTCCACCGATATTCCGATCGTCATCGTCCACCAGTCGGGGCACCTCGCGGTGATGAACACCAAGGCGCTGGAGAAGGCCGGCATCACCGCCGACACCCCCAATCCTCCCGGCGGCGTCATCCGGCGCGAAGCCGACGGCAAGACCCCCAACGGCGTGCTTGAGGAGATGGCGCACCTCGCCAATACCCCCAAGCTCCTCCCCAAATTCACGCCAGCCCAGGCGATGGAGTTGGTCGAGGCCGCCCAGAACATCTACGTGGCCAACGGCTTCACCACCGCCCAGGAGGGCAGGGCCAGCCCTGGCCTCATCGCCATGCTGCGCGGCGCCGCGGCGGCTCAGGCCCTGGTGATCGATGTCGTCGCCTACGCCGATCTGGCGGCCTCGTCGGACCATCTGGAAGGCGCCGATTCCTTCGAGGACACCGTCGATATGTCCGAGGCGCCGCAGCCAGGCGTGGCCCAGCCCTCAAACGACCCGACCAAAATCGTTGTCTCGCGCGACTACGTCGATCACTTCCGCGTCGGCGGGGTCAAGCTCACCTTCGATGGCTCGCCCCAGGGCAAGACCGCCTGGTTCACCAAACCCTATTACGTGCCGCCCGAGGGCCAGAAGGCCGACTATGTCGGCTACCCAGCCTTTCCCAAGCCCGGCGAGGCCCAGAGCTGGGTCGACATGGCCTACAGGAACAATTGGCAGGTGATGATCCACGCCAATGGCGACGCCGCCATCGACGAGGTCATCAAGACCGTCGGCCAGGCGCAGAAGACCTATGGCGGCGGCGATCGGCGCACGGTGCTGATCCACGGCCAGTATCTGCGCGCCGATCAGATTCCGGAGTTGAAGAAGCTGGGGATCATCCCGGCGCTCTATCCCATGCACACCTTCTATTGGGGTGACTGGCACCGCCAGTCGGTGGCGGGGCCGCAGCGGGCCGCCTTCATCTCACCCACGGGCGCAGTGCTGGCGGCCGGGATGATATTCACCATCCATTCGGACGCGCCGGTGACCTTCCCCAATTCGATGCGGATTCTCGACTCGGCGGTCAATCGCACCACCCGCAGCGGCTTCGTGCTGGGCCCCGACCAGCGCATCGCTCCGGCGGTGGCGCTGGAGGCCATGACCCTGTGGCCGGCCTACCAACACTTCGAGGACAAGACCAAGGGCAGCCTGGAGGTGGGCAAGGCCGCCGACCTGGTGATCCTCTCGGACAATCCGCTCGCCGTCCCGCCGGCGAAGATCAAGGACATCAAGGTCATTGAGACCATCAAGGCCGGCAAGACCGTCTATCTGGCCCCGCCGCCAGCCCAGCCGGCGTCGCCGCCCCCGCCGTCGACCTAGCGCCTGGCGGGACCGATCTAGGCCGCTTGGCGGGGTGTCGGGCCGACGTAGACCGACGCCGGGCGAATGAGCCGACCGCCTTCCACCTGTTCCCGGGCATGGGCGATCCAGCCGCAGACCCGGCCCATGGCGAAGACGCAGGTGAAGGCGTCGGCCGGAAAGGCCAGCCCTTCCAGCAGCAGGGCGGTATAGAGCTCGACATTGGTCTGGAGCGAGCGGTTCGGCTTGCGCTCGCGCAGCACCTCCAGCGCCGCCGTCTCCACCGCTTCGGCGAAGGCGAGCCGGCCGGGAAGGACGTTGGACTGTGCCGCCAAGGCCTTGATCGCGCTCTTCAGGGCGTCGGCGCGCGGGTCACGAACGCGATAGACCCGGTGGCCAAAACCCATCAGGCGGTCGCCACGGTCGAGCGCCCCCTCCAGCCAGGCGCGGGCGTTCTCCGGCTTGCCGATGGCGTCCAGCATCTCGATCACCGGCCCGGGCGCGCCGCCGTGCAGGGGTCCCTTGAGGGCGCTGATCCCGGCCAGCACCGCCGAGGTCAGCCCCGCGCGCGTCGAGGCGACGACCCGGGCCGCGAAGGTCGAGGCGTTGAGGCCGTGATCGGCCACCGTCACCAGATAGGCCTGCAGGGCGGCGACCTCCGCCGCCGACGCCGCGCGCCCTCTCGTCATGCGCAGGATATCGGCGGCGTGGCTTAGCGTCGGATCGGGCGCGAGAGGCGCTTCACCCGCGCCGGCCCGGATCACGGCGGCGGTGAATACGCCTGGCGCGGCCGTGAGGCGCAGGGCCACCGCGAGGCTGTCGCCGTCGATCAGCCGCGCCGTCAGGGCGCGCATGGCCTCGATCGGGGGGAGGGCTCGCAGGGTGGCGTCGAGCGCCGCCACCTCCGCGAACACCTCGGCCCGCGCCATCCCCAGCGCCGGTTGAAGATCGTCGGGCAGGGCCTCGAAAAACCCCTCCCACAGCAGGCGCATGACCTCCTCGTAGGTCCAGCTCGCCGCCAGGGTCTCCACCGGGTAGCCCCGCACGGTCAGGCGGCCGGCCTCGCCATCGACATCCGAGAGCACCGTCTCCGCCGCCACGATCCCTTCCAGCCCATCGCTCACGATCATTGTTCATTCTCCTTGCTTCAATGAAGGCGGCATGCGAGCTTCCTGGAATTGAATCAAGATTGATCAACTTAATCAATATAACAGCATGACCGATTGGGTGAGCGCCGACGAAGCCATGGCGCGGCTGGGGGTAAGGCCGCAGACCCTCTACGCCTATGTCAGCCGGGGGCGGGTGGGCGCCCAGCCGGATCCGGCCGACCCTCGCCGGCGCCGCTATCGGGCCAGCGACATCGACTCCCTCCGCGCGCGCAAGTTGCGCAGCCGCCGTGTGGCCGATGTGGCCGCCGCCGCCATCGCCTGGGGCGATCCGGTGCTGGATTCCGCCATCACCACCATCGCCGATGGTCGTCTCTACTATCGGGGCCGCGACGCCGAGCGGCTGGCCCGGACCGAGACCCTGGAGGGCGTTGCGCGGCTGTTGCGGGGCGGTCACGGCGTGGCGTTGAAGACTGCTGAACGCGGCGCGCCGCCGAGCGCCGAGACCATGCGCGCCCGGGCTTTCGCCGCCCTGGCCGCCCGGGCCGGGACCGATCGGCCGGCGCGAGGCCGCGCGCCCCTGGCCCTGGCGGCGGAGGCGGCGACCCTGCTCGATGTGCTCACCGACGCCGTGGCCGGCGTGACCACGAGCGGCGCGATCCATGACCGTCTCGCCAGAGCCTGGCGCTGCACGCCGGCCCAGGGTGAGATGATCCGCCGGGCCCTGGTGCTTCTGGCCGATCACGAGCTCAATCCCTCGACCTTCGCCGCGCGCGTGGCCGCCTCTACCGGCGCGTCCCTGGCCGCCGCGTCCCTGGCCGGTTTGGCGGCCTTGTCAGGGCCTCTGCATGGCGGGATGGCGGCCCGGGTGGAAAACCTGGCGGCCGAGGCCAGGGAGATCGGGCCTGCGGCCACCGTCGCCGGCCGCCTGGCCAGGGGCGCGCCGCTGCCGGGCTTCGGCCATCCGCTTTATCCGCAAGGCGACCCGCGCGCCCGGGCGCTCTTCGAAGTGCTCCAGCCGCCGGCCGATCTCGAGGCCCTGCGCGTGACCGTGGAGGCGGCCACCGGCCAGAAGGCCAATATCGATTTCGCCCTTGTGGCCCTGGCGCGCTCCCTGGCGCTTCCCGAAGATGCGCCGTTCGCCTTCTTCGCCGTGGCCAGATGCGCCGGCTGGATCGCCCATGCCATGGAGCAGGTGAGCTCGGGGCAGGTGATCCGCCCCCGCGCCCATTATGTGGGGGCGGCGCCCGAGGCGGGGTGAGCGGCCGTCCACTGCCGGTTCACCGCCGCCTGCAGGTCCCCGCCGATCCCGCGCCGGCTCAGGGCAATCCCGCGTAGCGACAGGCGGCGGCCGAGCAGAAAGCGGCCGTGATAGGCGTAACCGACCTCATAGAGCGACTGATCGGTCCGGGTTTCGCCATCCTCGACATAGGTGGTGATCACCCCCACCGGCAGGCGGCCGTCGCCCGATCCCTTGGCGTGTTCTTCATCGAGAACGTGCCCCAGGCCGCCGGAAATCCAGCCGAGCTCGATCCTGGGCTTGGCCGCGTCCACATCCTTGGGGTCGGGCAGGATGGCGGTGGGAAAGATGAACCGTTGCGACTGGATCGCCTGGTTCTGATCGAGCGCATCCAGCGTCACCGTCTGGCCGCCGGCGTCCGCCGCGCCCTTCAGCACCAGGGCGGTATGAGCTTTCTCCTCGGCGTCGGCGGCCTTCTGCGCCTGGGTGTGCTCCTTGTGGGCATCCCAATAGTTGAGGCCGGCGATGCCCACGGCCAGCACGGCGGCGATCTCGCCGACATTTAGCCAGAACCGGCCGCGGCGGGCCTCTTTCGCCGGCGTCTCCTTGGCCATGGCGCCTTTAAGTCTCGCCTAGCGAGGCGGCAGGGCGGCGGCGGCCTGCAGCACCTCGGCGTATTGGCCCCCCCGGCGGTAGCGGTAGAGATAGGTCGGGATGATCGGCTCGGCGGCGCTGGCGGCGACGCCCAACTCGGCCAGGCCGAGCGCGCCCGGCGCGACGATATTGTCCGACCGCAGCATCGCCACCTGGTCGCGGGTGATCGGCGGCGCGATGAGGCCGGTGGCGGCCACGATATCGCCGCCCAAACCCAGCAGCCCCGCCAAACCGAACGGTATGGGGATGAGGGCGCAGGACCGGCCTGTCACGTCCAGCAGCAGCGTCATGAGCTCCTTGAAGCTGTAGATGCGGGGGCCGCCCAACTCATAGGTCTTGCCCTCGGCGGCGGAATCGATGAGGGCCGTGGCCACCGCCGCGGCCACATCGCCGACAAACACCGGCTGGAACTTCGTCTCGCCGCCGCCGATCAGGGGAAGAGCCGGCGAGATCGCCGCCATCTCGCCGAAGCGGTTGAAGAAGGCGTCGCCGGGCCCGAACACAATCGAAGGCCGCATGATGGTCGCCGAGGCAAAGGCGTCCCGCACGGCCGCCTCGCCAGCGGCCTTGGTGCGGCCATAGGCTGACGGGCTCGCCGGATCGGCGCCGATGGCCGAGATCTGCACGAAGCGTTCGGCGCCCTGGGCGACCGCGGCCTTAGCGATCGTCGCCGCGCCGTCCACATGCAGGGCCTGGAAGGTCTGGCGGCCGGACGAATAGAGAACGGCCACGGCGTTGATGCAGCCCTCGGCCCCGTCCAGGGCCCGATCCACCGAGGCCGCGTCCCGGATATTGGCCTGGACGACCTCGATCTGGCCCACATCCCCCAGCATCGGCAGGCGGTAGCCGAGGCCCGGCCGGCGCACGGCCACGCGCACCCGCAGGCCGCGCCGGGCGAGCGCGCGGACGATCTGGCTTCCGACGAACCCCGAACCGCCGAACACGGTCACCAGACCCTTCATCGCTCTATCGATCTCCCGATTTCCGCGCGCGCCGCGCTCTAGAAGCGCAGGCTTCGGATAGACGAGCCGCCGGCCCAGGGCAACCGCGCTCCATTGACGATCCGAAGGCGGCGCCCTATGCGTCCGCCCTCGCGCGATCCGACTGGGACGAGCGGGCCCAGGTGGCGGAATTGGTAGACGCGCTGGCTTCAGGTGCCAGTGGCTTAACGGCCGTGAAGGTTCGAGTCCTTTCCTGGGCACCAGCCTCCCTCCAAGGGGCTGATCCTAATAGAAGTCGGGGTTTGCAAAGGGTCACCGCACCTTTTTCCTACGGCGGGTGCTCCGCCGGCGCCCGGCTGGCGAGCTTGTGGGGTCGGTCGTCCGGCCAAGGTGTCTTGGGCCTCCGCGACCGCCCTGAGAACCTTCTCCAGAGCCTCGCGCTCGGGGCCGCCAACACGATGAAGGTCCCGAAGGTAGGGGACGCGCTGACGGCAGGCGGTCAAGGCCTCGAGGGCCTGGTCGATGGGTCGGGTGTGCATGACGGGCCTTCAGATGTTCCCGTAATGTTCTCGTTCGGACAGCGCCCGCGTGTCAAGGAGGCCACCGGCCGCTCTCACGGCTTTTCCAAACTCACGATGCAGAGCCTTTGATAGCCCTCGCAGATCGCCACCGCCCGATGGTGAGGCGATAGGGCCAGCAGGCGCGAAGCCTCATCGCGGGCCGCATCGAGGTTCGCCACCGTCACGAACGACAGAATGGGCATCGCCGACCGGTCATCTTCGAGGTAGAAGTCAAAAGTCCGCACCGGCCCCCAGTTCACCTTCGCCGGACCCAGCCGGTCCAATGCGTGATGCGCCGCCCCATCGATCAGGCCGCGCTTAATGGCTAGCATTGTCAATGGCTAAGCTCGTCTTTCAGGCGTGTCGGCTCGCTCGTCGGGCGTCCCGGGTAGAGACGGGAGAACCGCGGTTGGGCCGATCGCGCCATTTCCTTGACCGATCCCGCCAATGACCCTAGGGGCCTGCCAAATGGAGCATTGGGCGCACAACGATCTGCTGGACGTCCTCTTCCGATACGCCCCAACCTTTGGCGCGTCGGCGGAGGAGATTTGCGCCGCCATCGATCTCGATATTGAAAAGGCCACCGCTCTTGGCGGGATCGTGCCGTCCTCGAAACTGGTGGACGCCGTCGAATGGTGCGCGGAACGTTCAGGCTATCCCGGCTTCGGCCTTCTTGCCGCCCAGCACACGGATCACCGGATGACCGGCCTTGCGGGTCTGATCGGCGAACGCGGGCTGTCGCTGGCGCAGCACTTCGATCTCGTCGGCCACCATCTGCCCCTGCACAACACCGGCTTTTCCTTCAGGTTTGATCCCGATCCGGCGGGCCCATCGTCCCGGATGATCATGCACTGCAAAGGCGCGTGGCCAGCGCGCCATTTCGTGGAAGGGGTCATGGCCGTGCAGACCCGGATGCTCCAGCGAATGATGGGCTCGGGATGGCGGCTCGCGGGGGTGGAGTTTGCTCATGGGCCTCTGGGCGGCGAGGCCGCCTACGGCGCCGCGTTCAACGCGCCAGTCCGCTTTGAGGCTTCCCGGAACGCCCTGCTCTTTAGGCCGGAGGATTTGCTCTGGCGGTCGAATGGCCCGGAATATCAAAGCGAGATCGCGGTGGATGCTCAATTGCGCGACTTGGCCCTGGTTGAGGCCACCGATCTGGTCGCCAAGGTGGAGCGCCTGGTGAAAGCGCGTCTGCCCGCGCCAACAAATGTGACCGTCGCGGCGGCCGAGCTTGGCATGTCCCCCAGGTCATTGCAGCGGCGCCTCGCCGCCGAAGGCGCGAGCTGGACCGAGATCGTCACAAGGGCCCGTGTAATCCTCGCCCAGGAGTATCTGCGTCATCCTGGCGTCAGCACGATGGAGGTCGCCAGCCGCCTCGGGTTTCGCCATCCCAGCGTCCTTAGCCGGATGCTCAAGCGCGAGTTGGGCGCCTCTCCAAAAACCCTGCGCAAATAGCCTCCCCGTCACTTCTCCCAGTTTGGCCAAGCCACCGGAAGAAGGCCTTGTTCCAACGCCTCGCCGGCGCGAGGATCGGCCATGAAATGGATCGCTGGCGTTCTTGTCACCCTCGCGGTGGTCGGCTTGGTGCTGCTGGGCGCGCGGCCGCTGGCCATTGGCGTGGCGGAAAAGCAGTTGATGGAGCTGCATCCGAAGGGGGCGGCGACACCGGCGAGCTTTGGCGCCGCCTTCTATCAGGATCTGACCTTCAATAGCGGCGGCCGGCGGCTGGACGCTTCGATCGTGCGCGCCGCGGCCGATTGCCCCTCGCCCACCGCGATCCTGATCTTCCACGGAAAGGGCGAAACGGTGACCGATTGGGCCAGGGCCCAGGCGTTCCTGGCCGGCCAGTGTGTCTCCTCGATGGTGTTCGACTATTCCGGCCATGGCGCCAGCGCACCGCCGGCTAGCATCGCTCATCTGAACGCGGACGCGGCCGCCGCATGGCCGGTGTTCGCCCACCTTTTTCCGAGGCCGGCGCGGCGCTGCATCCTGGCCCATTCCATGGGCAATTCGCCCATGCTCCACGCCTATCCCGCCATGAGTCCGGCGCCCGATTGCGTGGTCGACGCCAACGGCTTCACCTCGTTGGCCAAGATCGCCGGGGTGGGCGGCGCGCCCGCGCCCTTGCTCTTCCTGCTCTCGGGCGTATGGGACAATGAGGCGGCGATCAAGGCCGTCCGCTCGCCGCTGCTGGTGATCCACAGCGACGCCGACACGACCATACCGCCGGCCATGGGCGCCGAGCTGGCCGCCGCCGCGCCGGCGGGCGCCACGGTGATCACCGTCCACGGCTATGGCCACGACGCCCTTTATGAGGCGCCCGCCTCGGGCTGGTGGACGCCAGTGCTGAAGTTCGTCCGCCCGCTTGCCGCTGGCCGGCCGAACCCCTAAATCTGCGCGCAATCGACTGGCGGGAGAGTCTCGTCTCTCGCCACGGAGCCTTCGACCTCTTGCCGCACACCCTTCATCAAGGCGATCTGCCTGACGGCCTCTTCGCAGGCGTCGGCTCGGTGGCCATCGATTCGGAAACCATGGGCCTGCGCCTGGGTCGCGATCCCCTGTGCGTGGTGCAGATCTGTGGTCCGGACGGCGGCGCCCACCTGGTCCAGCTCGACCGCGCCAGCTACGATGCGCCCAACCTTAAGGCCTTGCTGGCCGATCCGGCCATCCTGAAGATCTTCCACTTCGGCCGGTTCGATATCGCCATGTTCCAGAAGCATCTGGGGGTGGTCACCACGCCGGTCTATTGCACCAAGATCGCGTCGAAGCTGGCGCGCACTTACACCGACCGCCATGGCCTGAAGGATGTCACCCGCGAGCTCCTGGGAATCGAGCTTTCCAAGGTGCAGCAGAGCTCCGATTGGGGCGCCGCCCAACTTTCGACAGACCAGCAGGCCTATGCCGCCTCCGACGTGCTCAACCTGCACGCCCTCAAAGCCAAGCTCGACGAGATGCTGATCCGCGAAGGGCGCATGGGCTTGGCCCAGGCCTGTTTCGATTTCCTGCCCCAGCGCGCCGCCCTCGATGTGGCCGGCTGGGAGGACGTGGATATCTTCGCCCATGGCTGACGGCGCCCAGACTCTTGGGGCGACCGCCTCCGGCGCCACGCCCGCCTCGCGGATGCCCAGGGGCAAGGCCCGGGCGCACAGCCGGTTCGTGCGGCTGCTGCGCTGGCTGCTGCCGGCGGTGATGGTGGGGGTGGTGGCGCTGCTGGCCGGTCTGGTGGCGGCTCACGCCATCCGGCGCCAGGCGGCGGCGCACCGGAACGTCGAGACGCCGATCCGGATGACCAATCCGCTGTTCTTCGGCCGTGATGCGCAAGGGCGGCCCTACACCCTGGGCGCGCGCCAGGCGGCGCGTGACGAACGCGCCTTCCAGACCGTGCTTTTGCAATATCCGACGATGAACTTCGACGTCGGCGGCCCACATCCCTCGCGCATCACCGCCGACAGCGGCGTCTATCACGAAGACACCCACATGCTGCTGCTGCGCGGAAACGTGAAGGCCAATGACGCCAAGGCCGCCCACTTCGCCACCGACGAAGCCCTGGTCGATACGCGCACCGGCGCCGTTGTCGGCCCCGCGTCCCTGGCCGGCCAGACCTCGGTGGGCAATGTCAAATCCAACAGCTTCAACGTCCAGGACAACGGCGACAAGGTTGTCTTCACCGGCGGAGTCCACAGCCGCCTGAGCGGACATTGAGCATGTCGGCCAAGGGGCGGCCGTTCGATGGCTGGCGCGGCGAGGCGGCCGGTCGTATGGGAAGCGCCATGACCTTGCGGAATGTCTCGACGGCGGTGACGGCGGCGATCCTCTGCGCCGTCGCGGCGGACGGCGCGCGGGCGCAGATCGACACCAAGTCCAGCGCCCCCATCGACATCACCGCCCAGGAGGCGGAGGTGCAGACCTCCAAGTGCGTGGCCATCTGGCGCGGCCAGGCCGAGGCCCTGCAGGGCCAAAACCGTCTGCGGGCCGACACCATCAGCGTCTTTTCCACGCCCAAGGGCGTGGGGGCTAACGGCCAGCAGACCTGCGGCGGCACCGACCGCATCGTCGCCGAAGGCAATGTCTATTACGTCACGCCGCAGCAGAACGCGCGGGGCGACAAGGCCGTCTACACTCAGGCCAGCGATCTGATCGTCATGACCGGCAATGTTATCGTCGTCCAAGGCAATGACGTCGCCAGGGGCGACAAGCTGACCATCCATGTCTCCACCAAGGAGGCCCACATGGAATCCAACGCCCGGGGCCTGGGCGCGGCCAACCGCGTGCGTGGCGTCTTCTATCCCGACAGGTCGCAGACCCAGGGCGGGACCGCTTCGCCGACGCCGCCCTCGGCCAGGCCGTGAGCGGGCGATGAACGACATCGCCACCCCGGACGCCGCCGCCCTCGCCAAAGCCACGCCGGTGGTCGACGCCGCCGGCGGCCTTGTCGTCGATCGGATCGGCAAGTCGTTTCGCGGCCGTCCGGTGGTCAAGGGCGTCAGCCTGCATCTCGCCAGGGGCGAGGTGGCCGGCCTCCTCGGCCCCAACGGCGCGGGCAAGACCACCTGTTTCTATATGATCACCGGCCTGATCGCCGCCGACTACGGGACCATCTTCCTCGACGGTCAGGACATCACCAACCAGCCGATGTATCAGCGCGCCCGCCAGGGCCTGGGCTATTTGCCGCAGGAGACCTCGATCTTCCGCGGCATGACCGTCGAGCAGAACGTCATGGCCGTGGTGGAGATGCGCGAGACCAAGCGCGCCAAGGTCAAGGAAATCACCAACGAGCTCCTGAGCGAGCTGCACATCGATCACCTGCGCACCTCCGCGGCGGTGTCGCTCTCCGGCGGCGAGCGGCGGCGCGTGGAGATCGCCAGGGCCCTGGCCAGCGAGCCGGCGTTCATGCTGCTCGACGAACCCTTCGCCGGCATCGACCCCCTGGCCATCGCCGATATCCGCGATGTGATCGGCTATCTGCGCCGGCGCGGCATCGGCATCCTGATCACCGACCACAATGTGCGCGAGACCCTGGAGATTATCGACCGGGCCTCGATCATTCACGCCGGCGAGGTGCTTTTCGAGGGCAGTCCGGACGAAGTTCTGGCCAACGCCGAGGTCCGCCGGGTCTATCTGGGCGACCGGTTTTCCTGACCTTCGGACCAGCTTGACACCGAAGCCTGCCCGGCGCGTTGATAGGGCATGCAAGTTCTGGTCTCCGGCAAACATGTCAACGTCGGCGAAGCCCTGCGCACGCGGGTCAGCGACGATCTTCAAAGCAGCATCGGCCGATATTTCGAGCGTGGCGGCGACGCCGAGGTGGTGGTCAGCCGCGACGGCCACGGCTTCCGCGTCGACTGCGTGGTCACTCTCGCCACCGGCCAGGGGCTGCAAAGCCACGGCGTGGCCGCCGACGCTCACGGCGCCTTTGGCCAGGCGCTGGGCAAGATCGAAGCGCGTATCCGGCGCTATAAGCGAAAGCTCAAGAGCCACACGGTCGCCGCCACCGCCAAGGCCCAGGAGACCGCCGCGCTTTATGTGCTGCGCGCGCCCACCGAAGACGACGATGACTGGAGCGAGGCGGCCGGTGATTCGCCTCCGGCGGCGGTGGTCATCGCCGAAACCGAGGCGGCGCTGAAAACCATGACCGTTTCGATGGCGGTGCTGGAGCTGGATCTGACTGAATCTCAAACAATCGTGTTCAGGAACGCCGCCCACGACGGATTGTCCGTGGTATATCGGCGTCCGGACGGAAACATTGGCTGGATCGATCCGCAGCGCACCAAGGCGATCAACGGACGGCGAGGCCGCTGAGGCGGCGGAAGCCCTTCATCGCACCGGTGATCGTTGGGGACGATCGGGGCAACGAGGCGAAATTCTCAAATGAAATCCGTGATCTCATGATCATCGGCGACTGGCTCGATAGAGGGGCCATAGCGGCGCGTGTCTCGGCCGCCGACAAGCGGCAGGCGCTATCGGTCGTTTCGGAAATCGCCGCCCGCGCCTTCGGCCTCAAGGCCCCCAAGGTGTTCGACGCCTTGATGGAGCGCGAATCGGTCGCCGCCACCGGCGTCGGCCACGGCGTCGCCGTGCCGCACGCCCAGGTTCCCGGCCTCGATCGAATTCGCGGGGTTTTCGTGCGCCTCGAAACGCCGGTCGACTACGGCGCGGTGGATGAGGCCCCGGTGGATATCATCTTCGCCTTGCTCGCCCCGCCGGGGCGTGGCTCGGAGCATCTGCGGGCCCTGGCCCGGGTGGCCCGCGCCCTGCGTCGTCCGGAAATCCGCGAACAGCTGCGCAACGCCCGCACGCCCGACGCCATCCACGCCCTGCTATCCCAGGAAGCCCAGTCCTCGGCGGCGTGACCTTCAATCCTCCCCGCTCTTGGAGACGGGAAGGAGAAAGAAAGTCCTTAGTGCACCGAGACCGGCGCCAGTTCGTGCGCCAGGGCCACGGCGACGGCGGCGTTCTTGTCGCCCATCACCGCCAGGCGCGCGCCATCGGCGCGGTGGACCGCATAGAGGGTCTGGTCGGGCTGGATGTCGAATCCCTGAATCTGCCCCACCGGCGTGTCGGCCAGAACCTCGGCCCCCGAGACGGGGCGCACATAGACGAGGTTCGGTCCGCCCAGGGCGGCGAAGGCTTCGGGAGTCAATTGCGAAATCAACATGACTTATCTCCTTGCAACTTTGAACGCGCCGAAACGGCCGCGGTTCTCAGGACGCTGTCCGAATCGGCACCTGACGAACGACGCGCGCCGGCTGCGGCCGGAAGGCGTCGACGTGAAGAAGGCCGTGCTCAAGGGTCGCTCCGCGGATCTCCATGCCGTCGGCCAGGACAAAACTGCGCGTGAAGGCGCGCGCCGCTATGCCGCGATGCAGATAGGCGCGTTCGGCGCTCGCCCCGTCGTCGCTGTCGCGCCGGCCGGTGATCGTGAGGTGATTATCCTCCACCGTGACGGCGAGCTGATCGGGCGTGAAGCCGGCCACGGCCACGGTGATCCTCACCGCCCCATCGCCGGTTTCTTCGACGTTGTAGGGCGGATAACCCTCGCCAGCGGCCTTGGCGGCGCGCTCGATGAGAGAGCGGGTGTGGTCGAAGCCGAGCAGAAACGGGCTGTCGAACAGGATAGTGCGGTTCATCACGAGTCCTTGAAAAGCGACCCCACCCCGCGACGCCCCTCGATCAGGCGACACCGCGTGGTGTGACAGTTAGGTGGCGATGGGGAGGGGGGAGTTCAAGCGGCCGGTGGCCATGAGGCGAGAGGCGTCAACGGTCTTGATCGCGCAGTTCCGTGAGCAATGCCGTGCTCGATCCGCCCCAGCCCGGCATGGTCGCGCGAAACGCGGCCAGAGATCGCGGCGGGCCTTTCGGCGAGCAAATCGCGGAAATTCGCGCCACCGCTCGACCATGACGGGTGATAACGACCTCCTCGCCGCCCTCTACCCTGTCCAGAAGTTCGCCCAGGCGCGCCTTGGCTTGAGTTAGATTGATCGTGATCATGTCAACGCTCGGTGACCCGATGAGTCGCCGTCAAATGGCGTTTCGGCACCACGGGCGCCAGATGGAAAACAAAATGCCCGGCGGTGGAGGACCAGCGATGGCGAAAACCGAACCCTTTGAAGCGGCGCGCTATCTGGCCAACCCTCAGGCGCAGGCCGATCTCCTGAACGACGCCCTGGCCAGCGGCGATGCGCCCTATATCGCCCAGGCTCTGGGCGTGATCGCGCGCGCGGGGCATGACCGAGGTGGCGCTCGCCCCCCGCGAGGCGCAAGGCGGACAAGCGGTGAGTGTCCGAAACAACCGCCGCCGGGCCGGTCCAGGGTTCGCGACTTCCATCCTTGGCCGGCCCACCTTGGCGCGACTGTCGTTGGTAACAGCTTTAGGAGGTGTTCGGTCCCTGCGGGAGGTCGTAAGCTCGACGGTATGTTGCGGTGGCATCCATGAAGCGAATCGGACCGGCAGCCGGGCTGCTGAGCACAATCTGTCTAGCTTTCGGTGCCTGCGCGCCGGCAAGAGTGCCGCCCAACGCGCCGCCAATGAAGATCGAGTGGGTGGTCCCGGCTTGCGGCGATGGCCATTCCGTTGTGGCGACCAATGTTGGGCCGCAAGATAATCCAGAACCTGCGATGAAAAAGTCAGCAATGGATAGTTGCCAGACAGAAGCACATCTCGGCCATGTCGTTGGTCCGGTGACTTATACAATCATAAACAAATATACATACAAAACGCTTCAATATGGCAAAGTTGTAGAGTGGGGCATTCAGTGCGGGAAGCCGGCTGCCGTCGTCGCTAAATCCAAGCAATCATCCGAGATGTGCTGAAAGCCACCGCCAAGATGCGCCTCGCCGACGAATACGACGCGGCCCAAGAGCGGGGCGAGGTGGCGCCGCAAGGTCGCCCGGAAAAGGTTTCAGACGAAAACCTTTTACCAACGGTCGCAGACATTGGGCTCACCAAGGGCCAAGTCCACGAGGCCCGCCAGATCAGGGACGCCGAGAAGGCCGATCCGGGCATCGTCCGCCGCTCGACGCCTGCGCCTTCCCCAGGTAACGATTGTTCCCGAGGAGACAGCAGGGCGGGGCGAAGATGCGTGCCAGACGGCTTTTCAAACTGCTGATCGCGGGGTTTGGATTTGGGGTGATGGTCACCGAACCGTTGCCCGCGCTCGCCCAAGAATATCGAGTCCATGGCGCCGGCGCAGTGTCTTGCGAACGCTGGACGGCAGCGCGCGCGGGCCGCTCAACCGGCGAGACGATGAACAAGGGGATGATGGAGTCGTGGGTCGAAGGCTATGTCTCGGCCGCAAACGCCTTCTCGGCCCTACAAGGTGGCACGTCTGACTACGGTGCGGGGACCGATGAGAGTCCATGTTCGTTTGGATAGATAGCTACTGTGCGGCCGATCCAACGAAGCCGATTTCGCAGGCGACGATTGCGTTATTGCTCGATCTCAACAAAGGCGGCGCCGTCCATTGACGCCCTGGCACTACACGACCGTTCTCGACCTAATCGATCACTGGCAGACGTTCATAGCCGGGGCGTTCGCTTTGATCGCTGCGGCGGTCACAGTGGGCTTCACACTGAGATCAGAGCAACGCGGGGTCGAGCGCGAGATCGACGCGCTTCGGAAGTCCCTTGGGATCGAAATTCGCCAGCTCACCCTCGGCGCCTTTGGCGCAGCCAATTCGCTTCGAGGACTAAGCGCCAATCCCGGTCCAATTACCGCTCGCATGGTGGAAGTCCTATTTAACGTCCGGGCGCCTGTCATCTACAACAGCAACGCCTTCAAGATCGGCTTGCTCGAAGCCGACGCCATGGATGTAGTCATTTTCTATGGGCTGCTCGAATCGGCGCGGGAGACCGTCCGCCGAATTGGGGAGTCGCGGGAGCCGGACGACATCGACCGAGATATTGTTCTGCAGCTCTCGACGGTGCTTCTCGGCGCCTGCGAATGTTCCGGAAGGCTCTTGCCAAGGATGCGCACCGGAGTCGCCTCACATGATGACGGTGACGCTCTATTGATCCAATCCATTAACGCCGCCTCCAAGATTGCGGAGAGCGCTCCCGTCGTAGCCACGTCCGGCGATGGGCGAGGCTGAAAGTGTCAAACCTCTAGGAAGCACGAGGACGGCCGTTCGCCCTCCAAGGCTCCATGACACCGGCCACCATCACGCCTGCCACCAGCGGCCCGGATTTGGGCCGGGGCGATGCAGGGAAGCCATCGGCGTCTCTTGTGACCCTTTTCGTGACCCTTTTCGTATTTTGAAGGATTTCAGGGCCAGGATTTTAGAGCCAACCCCTTGAAAAGGTTGGTGGAGCTAAGCGGAGTCGAACCGCTGACCTCTTGAATGCCATTCAAGCGCTCTACCAGCTGAGCTATAGCCCCGAAAGTTCGGGTTTTGCCCCGGCCCCGCGGGAGGGGGCCGGCGCGAAGCGGCGGAACCTAGTGCGCTGTTCCGCCGCGATCAAGGCCGATCAACGATCCTCGCCGCCTTCCGACGGCAGGCCGTCGATCTCCACGTCGGGGAATTCGTCGTCGTCCTCGTCCTCGATGAACGGCACTTCGTCATCATCGGCCTCGGCCAGATCCTCGTCCTCGGCGAAGTCGACGCCCAGGGCGTCCCCTGGCGGCGCGACCGGCGCGTCGGCTTCCTCGGTGTCATCGTCGGAAAGGATGGGCGGATCGTCGACCACGGCGTCCAGCTCCGGCGCCTCGTCCGGTTCGGCCTCGAAGCCGTCTTCAACCTCGGCGGCCACGGCCGGCTTTTCTTCCTCGGCCTCGTCCTCGGGACCGAGCGCCCGAGCGCGCACCCGGCGATTGCGCAGGGCTTCTTCCGGGTCGAACTCGGCGCCGCACTTGGGGCAATGGGCCGGGCGACGCTGCAGATCGTAGAATTTCGTCGAACAGGTTGGGCAAATCTGTTTGGCGCCCAGTTCGGGATTGGCCAAGGAGACCTCTGTTTCTTTAGGGGGAATGGCTAGGGCTGGCGGAAAGCGGCGGCTCCCTTGCCATGGCGGGGCGCCACTGTCAAAAGCATTCCCCTTTGAAATTTAAGAGCCTGGCGGGCGAGGCCGCCTATATCCATGGCGCAGGCCGCGATGACCGCGCTTCCAGGCGCCTCCCTGAAGGGCGTCGCCAAGGCGCCGGGCGACAAGTCCATCTCCCACCGGGCCCTGATCCTGGGCGCCATGGCCAGCGGCCTCACCGAAATTCACGGCCTTCTGGAAGGCGAGGATGTGCGCCGAACCGCCGCCGCCATGAGCGCTTTCGGCGCCGGCGTCGAGCGGCTGGGGGAGGGCCGTTGGCAGGTCGAGGGCCGGGGAGGCTTGGCCGAACCGGACGATGTCATCGATTGCGGCAACGCCGGCACCGGCGCGCGGCTGATCATGGGCGCGGCGGCGGGCTACGGTCTCACCGCGACCTTCACCGGCGACGCCTCCCTGCGCGGCCGGCCAATGAACCGGGTGATGGGGCCGCTGGGCCAGATGGGCGCCCGCTTCGTCGCCCGCTCGGGCGGCCGCCTGCCGCTCAGCCTCTCCGGCGGCGGCCTGGAGGCGATCAGCTATCGCCTGCCCAATCCCTCGGCCCAGGTGAAATCGGCGATCCTTCTGGCCGGACTCAACGCCCGGGGCGAAACGCGGGTGATCGAGCCCGAGCTCACCCGCGACCATACCGAACGGATGCTGCGCGCCTTCGGGGCCGAGGTCGGGGTCGAGGACGGCGCCGAGGGCCGTACGATCAGCCTTCGCGGCGGACAGGCCCTGCGCGGCGCGACGATCGTGGTTCCGGGCGATCCGTCGTCGGCGGCCTTCCCCCTGGTGGCGGCCCTGGTCACCCCGGGCTCGGAGGTGACGGTGGAGGGGGTGCTGGTGAACCCCCTGCGCGCCGGCCTCTTCGAAACGCTCAAGGAAATGGGCGCCGATCTGACCCTCGCCAACCGGCGCGAGGCCGGCGGCGAGCCGGTGGCCGATATCACCGCCCGGGCCTCGTCCCTCACCGGCGTAACCGTGCCGCCTGCGCGCGCGGCCTCGATGATCGACGAATATCCGATCCTGGCCGTGGCCGCCGCCTTCGCCCGCGGGCCGACGGTGATGCGCGGCATCGGCGAACTGCGCGTCAAGGAGAGCGACCGCATCGCCCTGATGGCCCGGGCGCTTGGAGCCTGCGGCGTCGGCGTCGAGGAGGAAGCCGAGGGGCTGGTGGTGGTCGGCGCCGCCGAGGCCAATCACGCCGTGAGGGGCGGGGCGGCCGTGATCACCCATGGCGATCATCGCATCGCCATGAGCGCGCTGGTTCTGGGCCTCGCCGCCCGCGAGGCGGTGAGCATCGACGCCGCCGAGATGATCGCCACCAGCTTTCCAGGCTTCGCCGACCTTATGCGGGGTCTCGGCGCGCGGCTGGACGCCGCCTGATGGGGTTTGTCGTCGCCATCGACGGGCCGGCCGCCTCGGGCAAGGGCACGATCGCCCAGCGGCTGGGCGAGGCTTTCGGCCTGCCGGTGCTCGACACCGGCCTGCTTTACCGCGCCGTCGCCGCCGCGGTGATCGCCGCCGGCGCCGATCCGGCCGACGAGGAGGCCTGCGCCCGCCTGGCGCGCGACCTCGAGCTTGCCAGCCTCGCCGATCCCGGCCTGCGCGCCGAAGCCGTCGGCGAGGCGGCGAGCCAGGTGGCGGCCCATCCCAAGGTCCGCCAGGCGCTTATCGAGGTGCAGCGCGCCTTCGCCGCCCGCGCCCCAGGCGCGGTGCTCGATGGCCGCGATATCGGCACCGTGATCGTCCCGACCGCGCCGGCCAAGCTCTATGTCACCGCCTCGGCCAAGGCGCGGGCCGAGCGGCGCTGGCGCGAACTGACAGGCCGGGGCGAGACGGCCCGCCTGGCCGATATCCTGGCCGATATCGAGCGTCGCGACGCCCGCGACGGCGAGCGCGCGGCCGCGCCCATGCGGCCGGCGCCCGATGCGGTCTTGCTCGACACCACCGATCTGACTATAGACGACGCCTTCGATGCGGCCCGCCGTATCGTCGAGGCGGCGCGCGCCCGGTCCGGATTGGGCTGACGGCAATCCCATCGCGCCAAGACCTCGCACGGCCGCGGGCTTACATGCGTCGTATCACGACATCCCTGCATATCCCCGCCCGGACTCCGCCGGGCGCAACCCTTCAACCGATACAAGAGACAAAGACATTTCATGGCTGACGATATGAGTTCGAACCCCTCGCGGGACGATTTCGAGGCCCTGCTCGACGAGAGCATGGGCGGCGGCGACTTCGCCGAAGGCACGGTGGTCAAGGGCCTGGTGGCCGCCATCGAAAAAGATTTCGCCATCATCGACGTGGGCCTCAAGACCGAGGGCCGCATCCCGGTGAAGGAATTCGGCGTCGATGAGGATGGCCGTCCCACCCTGAAGGTCGGCGACACCGTCGAGGTGTTCCTCGAGCGCATCGAAAACGCCCTGGGCGAAGCGGTCATCAGCCGCGACAAGGCCCGCCGCGAAGAAGCCTGGACCCGTCTCGAAGGCGTGTTCGCCAAGAACGAGCCGGTGGTCGGCTCCATCGTCGGCCGTGTGAAGGGCGGCTTCACCGTCGATCTCGGCGGCGCCTCGGCCTTCCTGCCCGGCTCTCAGGTCGATATCCGCCCGGTGCGCGACGTCGGCCCGCTGATGGGCAAGGAACAGCCTTTCGCCATCCTCAAGATGGACCGCCCGCGCGGCAATATCGTCGTCTCGCGCCGGGCCATCCTCGAGGAAGCCCGCGCCGAACAGCGCACCGAACTGGTCGGCCAGCTTCAGGAAGGCGAAGTGCGCGAAGGCGTGGTCAAGAACATCACCGACTACGGCGCATTCGTCGACCTGGGCGGCATCGACGGCCTGCTGCACGTCACCGACATGAGCTGGAAGCGCGTCTCGCACCCCAGCCAGGTCCTGGCCGTGGGCGACACCGTCAAGGTGCAGATCGTCAAGATCAACCCCGACACCCAGCGCATCAGCCTTGGCATGAAGCAGCTGCAGTCCGATCCCTGGGACGGCGTCGAAGCCAAGTATCCGCCGGGCGCCAAGTTCACCGGTCGCATCACCAACATCACCGACTACGGCGCCTTCGTGGAGCTGGAAGCCGGGGTCGAGGGCCTGGTCCACGTCTCCGAAATGAGCTGGACCAAGAAGAACGTCCACCCGGGCAAGATCGTCTCCACCTCTCAGGAGGTCGAGGTGGTGGTGCTCGATGTGGACGCCTCCAAGCGCCGCGTGAGCCTGGGTCTCAAGCAGGCGGTCGCCAATCCGTGGGATCAGTTCCTGGAACACCATCCGATCGGCTCGACCGTCGAAGGCGAAGTGAAGAACGCCACCGAGTTCGGCCTCTTCATCGGCCTGGACGACGATATCGACGGCATGGTCCACCTCAGCGACATCGACTGGAATGTCGCCGGCGAGGAAGCCATGGCCCGCTACAAGAAGGGTGAAATGGTCAAGGCCCGGGTGCTCGATGTCGATGTCGAAAAGGAACGCATCAGCCTTGGCATCAAGCAGCTTTCCGGCGATCCGATGGCCGTGGCCGGCGAAAGCTTCCGCAAGGGCCAGATCGTCACCACCACCGTCACCGAGATCACCACCGGCGGCATCGAGGTGAAGTTCGGCGACGAAGCCGCGCCGATGACGGCCTTCATTCGCAAGGCCGACCTCTCGCGCGACCGTTCCGAACAGCGCCCCGAACGCTTCGCCGTCGGCGATCGCCTGGACGCCCAGATCACCAACTTCGATAAGGCCGCCCGCAAGGTGAGCCTGTCGGTCAAGGCCCTGGAAATGGCCGAAGACAAGGAAGCGATCGAGAAGTTTGGCTCCTCCGACAGCGGCGCGTCCCTGGGCGATATCCTGGGCGCGGCCCTGCGCGAAAAGGCCGCCACCAAGGAATAAGCGTCGCCGGTCTTCCGTTCCGGCTCGGGACGGAAGACCGGTCTTTCCTCGAATATGACCCCGGGCGACACGAAATGGGTCGACTATGCTCGGACCGCCGCCGTTAACCCCTTGTCTGCAATTGCCGTTTGGGCAATGGTCGCAAGCGGAAGGGGTGGGACGTCAATGATAAAATCCGAGCTGATCGCCGCCTTGGCGGACGAGAATCCCCACCTCACCCAGAAGGACATCGATCGCGTGGTCGGCGTCATTCTCGAGGAGATGATCAAGGCGCTTGAGCGTGGCCAGCGCGTGGAGTTGCGCGGTTTTGGCGCCTTCTCCGTTCGCTCCCGCCCCGCTCGCGCCGGCCGCAACCCCAGAACGGGCGAAGCGGTGAAGGTGCGCGCCAAGCATGTGCCCTTCTTCAAGAGCGGCAAGGAACTGCGCGCCCGCCTCAACGCCGACTGATCGCAAGGAGTCCACCGCCCATGTCGGTATTCAGCGAATTTCGCGATTTCATCGCCCGGGGCAATGTCGTCGATCTGGCGGTCGGTGTGATCATCGGCGGCGCCTTCGGCAAGATCGTCACCAGCCTCGTCAACGATGTCGTCATGCCGCCGATCGGGCTCATTCTGGGCGGCGTCGATTTCGGCGCGCTCAAGATCGTGCTCAAGGCCGCCGATCCGGCCAAGAAGGCGGCGGAAGTCGCCATCGGCTATGGCGCCTTCCTGAACACCATCATCCAGTTCCTGATCCTCGCCGTGGTGATCTTCCTGGCGGTCAAGGGCATCAACAGCCTGCGCCGGGAAGAGGCGATCGAGGAAGCCCCGGCCCCCGCCGGCCCTACCAGCGAAGAACTCCTCACCGAAATCCGCGACCTGCTGGCGACCAGGGCGCCGAGCGCCTAGATCAACGCCTCCCGCGGCCGACGCCGCCGGAAGGCGGAGGTCCCATGACACCGGTAAAGATCTGTGGGCTGACGACGCCGGAAACGGTTGACGCGGCCCTGGCGGGCGGCGCGGCGTTCATCGGCTTCATGGCCTTCCCCGCCAGCCCGAGAAACATCGATCCCGCCGCCGCCGGCCGCCTCGCCGCCCGGGCGCGGGGCAAAGCCAAGGTGGTGGCCGTGACCGTCGATCCGGGCGATGAGCTTCTTGCCCGCCTGGTGGGCGAGCTGGCGCCGGACTTCATCCAGCTCCACGGCAAGGAGAGTCCCGCCCGAGTCCGCGATATCGCCGCGCGCACCGGCGCCGGCGTGATCAAGGCCGTCCCGGTTTCCGAGGCGGCCGATGTCGAGGCCGCGCGCGCCTACGAAGGCGTCGTCGATCATTTGATGTTCGACGCCAAGGCCCCCGCCGGCTCGGCCATTCCCGGCGGCCTCGGCGTCCCCTTCGACGCCACCCTGCTGGCCGGCCAGCGGTTCGAGCGGCCCTGGTTCCTGGCCGGCGGCCTCGATCCGTGGAATGTCGCGGCGGCCATCGAGGCGTCGGGGGCGCCCATGGTGGACGTTTCCTCTGGCGTGGAACGCGGCGCGGGCCTAAAGGACCCCGCTCTGATCGCGGCCTTCCTGGCCGCGGTCCGCCGCGTGTGAAGCCAAGGCCTCGTGAACAGCCCCTTTCCCTCTCCGCCCGCCGCCCTGGCGCCCACGGCTCTGGCCAACGACTACGCCGCGTGGCCTGACGTCAATGGCCGGTTCGGCGACTACGGCGGCCGCTATGTGCCGGAAACCCTCATGCCGCTGGTGTTGGCGCTGGAGGAGGCGTTCGAGGCCGCCAAGGCCGATCCGGCGTTCAAGGCCGAGCTCGACGGCTATCTGAAGCACTATGTCGGCCGGCCGAGCCCGCTTTATTTCGCCGCCCGGCTCAGCGAGCATTTCGGCGCGAAAATCTATCTCAAGCGCGAGGAGCTCAACCACACCGGCGCCCATAAGATCAACAACTGCATGGGCCAGATTCTGCTGGCTCGGCGGATGGGCAAAACCCGGATCATCGCCGAGACCGGCGCCGGCCAGCACGGCGTCGCCACGGCCACGGTCTGCGCCCTCTTCGGCCTGCCGTGCGTGGTCTATATGGGCGCGGTGGATGTGGAGCGTCAGGCGCCCAATGTCCTGCGCATGAATCTGCTCGGCGCCGAGGTCCGGCCGGTGACCAGCGGCTCGTCCACCCTCAAGGACGCCATGAACGAGGCTCTGCGCGACTGGGTCACCAATGTCGCCGACACCTATTATCTGATCGGCTCGGCCGCCGGACCGCACCCCTATCCGGTGATGGTCCGAGATTTCCAGTCCGTGATCGGCGTTGAGGCCCGGGCTCAGATATTGGAAGCCGAAGGCCGGTTGCCGGACGCCCTGATCGCCTGCGTGGGCGGCGGCTCCAACGCCATCGGCCTTTTCCATCCCTTCCTCGCCGACGAGACCGTGCGGATCATCGGCGTCGAGGCGGCCGGGGAGGGCATGGCCACCGATCGCCATGCCGCCGCCCTCAATGGCGGGCGCCCTGGAGTCCTGCACGGCAACAAGACCTATCTGCTCCAGGATGGCGACGGCCAGATCCTGGAGGCCCATTCCATCTCCGCCGGTCTCGACTATCCGGGCATCGGCCCCGAACACGCCTGGTTATTTGATGTCGGCCGCGTCCAATATCTGACGGCCACCGATGAGGATGCGCTGGAGGCCTTTCAGCTCTGCGCCCGCCTGGAGGGCATCGTCCCGGCCCTGGAATCGGCCCACGCCCTGGCCCGTCTTCCCGAAGTGGCGCGAGAGGTCGGCAAGGACGGGATCATCGTGCTCAATCTCTCCGGCCGGGGCGACAAGGATCTGGCCACCGTCGCCGCGCGGCTGGGACGGGCGATCTGACCTTGAACCGGATCGACCAGCGCTTCGCCGATCTGGCGCGACAGAACCGCGCCGCCTTCGTCGCCTATGTCATGGCCGGCGATCCGGATGCCGAGACGGCGTGGCGCATCCTCGAAGGCCTGCCCGCGGCCGGGGCCGATCTGATCGAACTGGGCCTGCCGTTCTCCGATCCCATGGCCGATGGCCCGCCGATCCAGCGCGCCGCCCTGCGCGCCCTCCACGCCGGCATGACCACCCAGGGTGTGCTGGCCCTGGTGCGCCGGTTTCGCCAGGCCGACGGCGCCACCCCGATCGTCCTGATGGGCTATCTCAACCCGATCCTGAGCCTCGGCTACGGCGCCTTCGCGGAACAGGCGGCCGGCGCCGGCGTTGACGGCCTGATCGTGGTCGATTGCCCACCGGAGGAGGCCGATCCCCTGGCCGACGCTCTCGACGCTCAAAACGTCGCCCTGATCCGCCTGGCGACCCCGACGACCGACGCCGCGCGCCTCACCATCGTCGCGCGCCGCACCCGGGGCTTCATCTACTATGTCTCGGTCACCGGCGTGACCGGCGCGCGCGAGGCCGACGCCGGCCAGATCGCTCCGGCGGTGGCCAAGGTGCGCTCTGTCGGCCAACTTCCCGTGGCCGTCGGCTTCGGCATCCGCACGCCGGGGCGGGCCGCCGAGGTGGCGCGCATCGCCGATGGCGCCGTGGTCGGCTCGGCCCTGGTCGATGAGATCGCCGGCGCCATCGCACAGAACCGTGATCCGGCCCCGAAAGTGCTGGATACCGCCGCCGCTCTGGCTCACGCTGTCCATTCGGCCCGAATCTGATGGCCGGCTTCACCCTTCCCATCCGGCCCGAGGCTCGTCCGTGGCTCTGACCGACGACAAGAAGAACAAGCCGATTCGCAACCCGGCCCTGCCGCCCGGGCGCGAGCGCGGCGGCTGGCTGGCGAAATTCGCGCCGGGCGTGCGCAAGCTGGTCTCGCGCGCGGAGACCGACACCCCTGAAAATCTCTGGGAAAAGTGCCCCGACACCGGCGAGATGATCTATCGCCCGGACCTGGAGGCGGCCCTCTGGGTGACGCCGGCCGGCCGGCATATGCGCATAAGGCCCAATCTTCGCTTCGCCTACACCTTCGACGGCGGCCGCTACAAAGCTCTCACCCTTCCCAAATCACCCGACGATCCCCTCGAATTCACCTATGGCAAGCCCTATCGCGACAGCTTGGCGGCGGCGCGCAAGGCCACCGGCGAGACCGACGCCATGGCCGCGGGCGTCGGCGAGATCGGCGGGATCACCGCGGTGGTCCTGGTTCAGGACTTCGCCTTCATGGGCGGCTCCCTGGGCGCCGCCGCCGGCGAGGGGTTCCTGGCGGCGGTCGATGAGGCGATGAAACGCCAGGCGCCGCTGGTGGTCTTTTCCGCCTCGGGCGGCGCGCGCATGCAGGAGGGCTCGCTCTCGCTGATGCAGATGGCCCGCACCACCGCCGCCATCCAGCGCCTGCGCCGCGCCCACCTTCCCTATGTGGTGGTGCTCACCGACCCAACCACGGGGGGCGTCACCGCCTCCTACGCCATGCTGGGCGATGTTCATCTGGCCGAACCGGCCGCCCTGATCGGTTTCGCCGGCCGCCGGGTGATCGAGGAAACCATCCGTGAGACCCTGCCGCCCGGCTTCCAGACCGCGGAGTTCCAGGTGGAGCGCGGGATGGTCGATCGGGTGGTGACCCGCAAGGAGCTTCCGGCTGTCCTCGGCTCTATCCTCCGCACCCTGATGATGGGTCGCGGCCGGCGCGCCGCCGCCTGATCCTCTGGCGACGCCGGCGCCCTTCGATCACGACGCGATCCGCGCCTCCGACGGCGCGATCAAGCGCCTGCGCGCGCTCCATCCGACTCTCATCGATCTCTCCACCGGCCGGATCGAACGCCTGCTGGACGCCCTGGGCAGGCCGCAGGATCGAATGGGCCCGGTGATCCACGTGGCCGGCACCAACGGCAAGGGATCCACCGTCGCCTTCCTGCGGGCCATGGCCGAGGCGGCCCGGCTCAGGGTCAATGTGCTCACCTCGCCGCACCTGGTCCGATTTTGCGAGCGCATCCGCATCGGCGGCGCCCTGATCGACGACGAGGCGCTCTCGGCGCGGATCGACGAAGTCGAGGCCGCCAACGCCGGCGAGCCGATCAGCTTCTTCGAGATCACCACCGCCCTCGCCTTCCACGCCTTTGCCCAGGCGCCGGCCGATCTGAACCTCATCGAGGTCGGTCTCGGCGGCCGGTTCGACGCCACCAATGTCTTCACCGCCCCGGCGGTGAGCGTCATCACCCCGGTGGACTACGATCATCTTGAGATGCTGGGCCCCGAGCTTAGCAAGATTGCCTGGGAAAAGGCCGGGATCATCAAGGCCGGCCGGCCGGTGATCTGCGGCCGCCAGCGGGAAGAAGGCCTTGCGGTGATCGAGGCGGAGGCCGCCAACCTCGGCGCGCCGCTTACCCTGATGGGCCGCGACTTCGACGCCTGGTCGGAACGCGGGCGCCTATTGGTACAGATGATGGATCGCCTGATCGACTTGCCCGCCCCCAGCCTTCCCGGCGATCACCAGTTCGCCAACGCCGGCCTCGCCGTCGCCGCCCTCCGGGGGCTGGGCGATCCACGGATCGACGAGGCCGCCATGGCCGTGGGCGTTTCCGGCGCCGTCTGGCCCGGCCGTTTTCAGCGCTTGGCGCGGGGGCCCCTGGCGAAGATGGCCAAGGGCGCCGGCGCCGATCTCTGGCTCGACGGGGGCCACAACCCGCACGCCGGCATGGCCCTGGCCCGCGCCTGCGAGCGCCTCGTCGCCAAGGATGGCCGACCGCTAACCCTGATCGTCGGCATGCTTGGCCGAAAGGACGCCGCCGGTTTTTTCGCCCCCTTCGCCGCCTTGAACCCCCATGTTTTCACGACGGCCTTCCATTCGCCGGGCGCGACGCCAGCCGATGAGCTCGCGACCGCCGCACGGTCGGTGGGGCTGGAGGCGGAGGCTGTCGACGGTGTTCAGATCGCCTTGGAGCGCGCCTTGGCTGTCGAGGGGTCGGCTCCGCACGTGCTGATATGCGGCTCTCTGCACTTCGTTGGCGACGTGCTGGCGCTAAGCCCGGAGACCTGGCCGACCTGAGCCGCGGAACACCGCCGCCTTTGGACGACGCGCCTCAAGAGGCGTCGTCGTGACCCAGCTTTTCCAGTTCGGCCGACAGCTGTTTGATTCGCTCGGCGACCGCCTGCCTTTTCGCCTCGGGGGCGTGCTCGGTGATGAACCCTTCCAACTCGTCATACAGCATCTGACGCTTCACCTTGAGCTCGGCGATCTCGTCGTCTCTGGTCATGGGCGCGAGGCGGCTAGGCCGCCGTCTTGAGCCCGCTTTCGGCCAGCCATTCGAGAATCTTCTGCTTGGGCATGGCGCCGACCTTCATGGCGGCCATCTGTCCATCCTTGAACAGCATCATGGTGGGGATGCCGCGCACGCCATAGCGGGAGGGCGTGGTGGGGCTCTCCTCGATGTTGAGCTTGGCGACGGTCACCGTGCCGCTTAGCTCCTGGGCGATCTGCTCCAGAGCCGGGGCGATCTGCTTGCACGGGCCGCACCATTCGGCCCAGAAATCCACCAGCACGGGCGTGCCCGATTTTAGGACGTCGGTCTCGAAACTCGCGTCGGTGACGGCGACGGTGGCCATGGGATGATCTCCTTGAGTCTGCCGATCAGGATGTAGGCGCCTCACCCCGCCCGTCAACCGCGCGGCTTTGGCTAAATTCTGAGGCGCCTGTGAGAGGCGATTAACACGCCGCGATGGCGCCGGCTCCTAGGCCGCGGTTTTCGCGGTCAGCGTCCGCAGCGCCTCCGCCGCCATCGCCTCGGGAACCGCCATCAACTTCGGCCCGTCCGTCCACACCAGCGCCGTCTCGATCGCCCGTCCCGGAAAGATTTCGGCCAGGAGCGCGCCATAGAGGGCCATCTGCAGCACATAGTCCGGGTCGGCGTCCTCGATCCGATCCGGCGCCGGCCGATTGGTCTTGAAATCGATCACCAGCACGCGGTGGGGTTCGACGAGCAGGCGGTCGACCCGGCCTGAAAGCTTGAGGTTCGCCGGCAGGCCTTGGCTTGCGCCCGCGAGCGCGGCTTCCGCTCGCGAGCCCGGCCCGAAAACCGCGGCGAAGCGCGCATCCTCCAGCACCGCCAGGGCGGCGGCGGCCATCTCGCCGCGCTGCTCGTCGGTGAGGTCGCGTTCCCGGGCCAGCAGGCGTTCGGCCGCGGCGGCGCGATCGGCGGGCGGCAGGTCGGGCAGGAGTTGGAGCAGGCGATGGATCAGATCGCCGCGCCGATAGCGGCCGAGCCCAGCGACCCGCGCCAACGGCGATACCGCCGCGCCCTTGTCGTTCTCGCCCAGGCTGGAGGGCGAGGCGTAGCGCGCCAGGGGCGGTTCGGCCGGCGCCAGGCCGGCGCTCCAGGCGGGGAGCGGCGGCGAGACCGGCCTCGGCGTCGCCTCGCCCGTGGCTGGGCTGGGATCGATGCCATAGCGCCAGCCCTCGCCGCCGCCTTCCAGGGCGAAGGCCTGGATCGGCAGATCGTCGAAGGCGCGCTGGACGAAATGATACCAGCTACGCTCGAAACGCGCGGTCTGGCTTTCCACCCCGCAGACGATGAGCCGATCCCGCGCGCGGGTCAGGGCGACGTAAAAGAGTCTCGCCGATTCGTGCTCGGTGGCGATGTCGCGAAGCTCACGGGCGGCGGCGGAGGCGGGGCAATCGTCGGCCTTGCGCGGCGCCCAGAGAAAGCCGCCGTCCTCCGCGTCCAGCAAAGGTCCGCCCTGGGCGGTGGCCCGGGTGGTGGTGTCGGGCAGGATCACGATCGGCGCTTCCAGCCCCTTGGCCCCGTGCACGGTCATCACCCGGACCTCGCCCTCGCCGCGCTCGCTGGCGTGATCCTGTTCGCGCTTGATCTCCAGCTCGGTGGCGACGATCCGGGCGAGAAAGGTTTCCAGATCGTGCGCGCCGGCGGCCTCGGCGGCCAGGGCCTGGGCCAGATAGGCGTCCAGGGCCTCCTCGCCCTCGGCGCCCAGGCGGGTCAGGATCCGCTGGCGCATGGACCGGCCCTCGCCGTCCAGCCGGCTCAGCACGCGGCTGTAGAAATCGAACGGCGAGGTGCTCGAGGCCTCGTCCCGCGCCCAGCCCAGGAACGCCATCGCCGCGCGCCAGGCCGGCCGCTCGCCGGATCGGCGGTTCAGCGCCGTCCACAGCGGGCCTTCGCGGCCATGGGCGAGGTCGAAGAGGTCGGTTTCGTCTAGGTCGCAGAACGGGCTTCGCAGCAGGGCGGCCAGGGTCAGGTCGTCCGCCGGGAACCGCGCGAATTGGCCGAGCGCCGTCAGGTCCTCGAACACGCCGTGTTCCGACAGCTTCAGCCGGTCGGCCCCGCTCACCGGCGCCCCTTCGCGCTTCAGCGCCCGGATGATCTCATGGAACAGGGGTCCGCGCCGGCGAACCAGGATCAGCATGTCGCCATAGCCGCACGGCCGCGTCCGGCGTGTCGCGCGATCCATGACGCCGTCGCCGCGCCCCACCATGGCGACGATCGCGCGGGCGATCCGTCCGGCGAGAAGCTTGTTGGCGCTCCTCGGCGGCTCGCTGTCCACCGGCGCCCAGGGATCGACTTCCTCGCCCGGCTCATTCGCCTCCAGCGGCCAGAGTTCGACACAGCCGGCCGGCTCGCGCGTGGCCTTGTGGATCAGGGGATAGAAGGCGATGGCCTCGCCAACCGCTGGACGCAGCCCAGCCAGCGCCTCGTCGGCCAGGAAGACGGCGTCGACAAAGGCGAGAATCTCCGGCGCCGAGCGCCAGCTCTCCAGCAGCTTGACCGGCTCGAAGCGCGCCGATGCGCCGGTCACCATCTCCCCGAAGGCCTGGGTCTCCACCGCCAGCCGCTCCGGCGCCGCGCCCTGGAAGGAGAAGATCGACTGTTTCTCGTCGCCCACGGCGAACACCGTGCGCCCGGCCGGTCCGGCCCCGGCGCCGCTGAAGAATTCGGCGGTGAGGGCGCGGAGGATATCCCATTGCTGAGGGGCGGTGTCCTGGGCTTCGTCCAGCAGCACGTGCTCCAGCCCGCCGTCCAGCTTGTAGAGCACCCAGGCCGCGTCGGCCCGCTCGGTGAGGAGCCGGTGGGCGAGCGCGATCAGGTCGCCGAAATCGAGGGCCCCTTGCGCGTCCTTGGCCCCTTCGTAGAGGCCGGCGTAGGCGATGGCCAAGGTCAGGGCCTGATAGGTGTCCTCGGCCACCGTCGCGGCGAGGAGGCGGGTCTGGGTCTCCAGATGGCGCGCCTGTTCGTCGACCAGCCATTGGCGCGCGGCGGGGTCCACCGATTGGGTGCCAAGCCGTTTCCTGGGCGTTCCCCCGCCGGTCGAGAACACCGCCCAGACCTCGGCGAACGGCGAGTCCGACTGAACCGCCAGCATCTGGGCCGCCAAGGCCCGGTCGGTCGAGCCCGTCCCTTGCGCCAGGGCCTGGGCGGCGCGCTTCCAGGCGCCCCAGCGGATCGCGGCCATGGCCTCCGCCTCGATCTCCCCCCGGGGCGTCGGCGTTTCGAACCCGCAGCGGCGCCACACATCCTCGCCATAGCCGCTTCCGGCCTCCTCACACGCGCGCACATAGGCCCCGATCGCGGACCGTCGCGCCTCGAAGGCGGCGAACATGGCGTTGAAGCCGTTCCAGTCGAGCTGAACGGAGACATGGGCGTAGGCCTTGGCCACATCGCTATCCGGCTTGGCCATGGCCAGTTCGGCCACACGTTCGCGGGCCTTTTGCGAGATCCGGCTCGCGGCCGCCTCCTCCAGAACGGTGAACCCGGGAGAGACGCCGGCCTCCAGCGGAAAGCGCCGCAGCAGCTTTTCGCAAAAGGCGTGGATGGTCTGGATTTTCAGGCCACCGGGCGTTTCGAGCGCGCGGGCGAACAGCGCCCTGGCCTGGGAAAGCTCGGCGCCGGCCTCGTCGATTTCCGCCAGAGCCCTTGTCAGCGGCGCGTCCTCCATCACCGCCCAGGCGCCTAGGTCGGCGAACAGGCGCCGCTGCATCTCCGCCGCCGCCGCCTTGGTGAAGGTGACGCAGAGGATCGCCTCGGGTCTCGCCCCCGCCAGCAACAGGCGCGCCACGCGCCGCACCAGGGTCGAGGTCTTGCCCGATCCGGCGTTGGCGGCGACGAACACCGATGCCTTGGGGTCGGAAGCGCGAACTTGCGGTTCTTGCATGGCGGGTCGTGGGGTCACTCGCCTTCCCCCGTCTCGCCCACCACATGCCATTCCCAGAGCCTGGCCAGGTGGTCGTAGTCGCCGCCCTGGCGGCCGATGAACTTCGGGATCGCCCAGGAAAGATAGGGCGTGTCGGCGTCATCAAACCTGGCCACGCGGCGCTTCAGCCCTGCTAGCGCCTCGGCGGCCGCGGTGGCCGCGTCGCCATCATCCCTGCTGGTCACCACGCCGGGCACGCGGCCGCCGCTCACCCGCACATAAAGAAGCTCGGCCGGCGTGAGCGGACCCAGTTCGGTAAAGCCGCCGGCGGCCAGGATCGCGGCGGTGAGGGTCAGCTGGGGCGCCAGACCCACCCGCACTTCCTTGGGGCCTGGCGGCAGGCCGGTTTTGAAATCGAGGATGTCGCCGCCGCCTTCGCGGGCCTCGATCCGGTCGGCCTTGGCGGTGAGGGTGAAGGGGCCGCCTGGCGCGGCGAAGGTGATCTCACCCTCCTGCTCGACAATCAGGCGCGCGCCGGGCCGGCGAGCCTGTTCGAACGCGATCACCCATGGGGCGACATTGGCGGCCAGGGCGTGCTCACGGGTCATCCGGGGCCTTGGCATGCCGGCGGCGACGAGTTCCTCGATCAGGATGGCCGTGAAGACAGCCTCCGGCTCGGGGGGCAAAGCATCGGGATGCTCGATCGCGAAGCGCTCGAAGGCGGCGTGGATGGCGCTCCCCCGCGCCATGGCCTCCACCGGCTCGTCTGGCCGATCCAGCGGGCGAAGACCCAGAATATAGCGGGCGTAGACGCCGTAGGGATCGCGCACCCAGCGCTCCACGGCGGTGACGGCGAGTCGGCGCGGACGGGCCTCCACCGGCGGCTTCGGCGCGGGACGGGGCGCGGTCCTTAGCGCGGCCGGCGGATCGGCCAGGGGGGCGTCCAAGGCCCTGGCCCAGGCGAGGATATCCGGCCGCCCTGGCGGATCGAGGCCCGCCCCCTTGGCCAGGGTCGAAAGCCGCCAGAGCCAGCGCGAGGCCACCGCCGGCGCGCCGTCCCGTCGTTCGGAATTGAGCAGCACCACCTCCGGCGCGCAGGCGGCCTGGGCGAAATCGTGGGCCGAAAGGCCGATCCTGCGCTCCGGCGAGGGCAGCCCCAGGCGCTCGCGCATGGGCCGTGAGAGGAACGGATCGATCGGCGCGGCCGCCGGCCACATGCCTTCTTCCAGGCCGGCGAGGATCAGCCGGTCGGCCCGCACCAGCCGGGCCTCCAACACGCCCAGGATGCGCAGCCGCGCATGGCTGGCGCCGCCGGGCCGCACCAGGGCCCGGGCCAGCAGGCCGTCCAGCAGGTCGGCGAACCCGGCCCGGGTCACCTCGGGCAGGCCTTCGCTCTGATCCATCAGGCCGGCGAGCACCAGGCCCAGGCCCTCGCCGCCCTGGCCTCGCCACAGCTGCCCGGTCGTGCCGCGCGGACCGGCGGTGAGGGCTTCCAGGCAGGCGACCAGCGCTCGGGCGGCCTCGGCCGGCGTCGCCGTCTCACCGGTGTATGGCGCCTGGGCCAAGGCCAGGGCCTCGCGCGCCAGGATGGCGAGCTCGATCGCGGCGCTCAGCCCGCATATGGCGGCTTCGGGCGGCGGGTCGGCCGCGCGCGCCCGCTCCAGCGTCGCCCGAAGACGAGCGTTCAACGCCTCCCAGCTTCCGGGCCGGGGTCCCCGCAGCCCGCCGCGCTCCAGCCAGCGCGCGGCGAGGCTGAGAGCCTCGGCTTCCAATCCCAATTGCGTCAGAGGGTGTTTGACGATCGCCAACAGGGTCACCGGATCGGCGGGGTCGAGCACCGTCCGCGCCGCCAGGCTCGCCAGCACCGCCGCCGGCGCTCCCGCCAGGGATTGGCCGGCCGAGGAATCGGCGGTGATGTTCCAGCGTGTCAGCTTGGCGCTGACCCGTCTCGCCAGCGCCGCATCCGGGGTGATCAAGGCGCAGGTCTTGCCAGGGCTTTCCAGAGTTTCGCGCAGCATCAGGGCCGCGGCGGTGGCCGCTTCCTCCTCGGTGCGCGCCGTGACGACGCTCAGGCCCTCCAGACCCGCGGCGATGGGATCGACACCCGAGGCCTCGCCTTCGGCGCGCAGGGCCGCGATCTGGGCCAGCCAGTCGGCGGTGGCCTTGGGTGGGCGCAGGGCCTCATTGATCAGCCGCCGGCGCCATCGGCCGGCGGCCTGAGCCTCGGCCGCCGGATCCCAGTCGCGCACCTCGCCACGGGTAATCCCGGCCCCCTCGATCAGCCGGCGCAACGCGCCTTGCGGGTGCTGATCGTCGACCAGGGCCCAGGCGTCGTCGGCCAGGGACTTGTCGAGGCCGGGCAGGACCACGCAGCCGCGCGGCGCCTGGGCGATCGCCGCCAGCAGATCCGCCGTCGCCCGGGTCGAACCGGTGGATCCCGCGGCGATCAGCACCTCGGAGGTCGGATGATCGCGCCAGCGCGCCTCGAGCCGGCGCAGCAGCGCCACCCGCCGCGCGGCGATATCCATCACCCCAAGCGCTTCCAGCCGGCGGGGCCAGGCGTCGAGGGTCAGGGCCAGGAAGTCCGCCGACAGGCGCCAGTGCCGGGCCAGATCGCCTTCCACCAGGGTCTCGATCTGGCCAACTTCGCCGGTCTCCTCGATCTGGCAGGCGTCGAGGAAGCCGGCCAGAGCGTCGGCCAGCTCCAGGGCCGAACCGGCGCGCAGCTCCCGCTGCAACAGGCCCTGGTTCTCCACCACCAATCCCGCCAGTTCGAAGCGCCGCCGCGCCGGCTCGATCGCCGGCGGCAGGTCGAGGGCCAGATCACCCGTCTCGAACGGCGGTTCGCCCTCGTCCAGATCGCCGATCGCCCGCATGCGGGGCAGCAGCACCGCGGCGCTCTCCGCCGCCTTCAGGAACGCTTCGGCCAGCGATCGCGCCGCCCGGCGGGTGGGCAGCAGCACCACTGCGTCGGCCAAAGCCTCGGGGCCTAGCGGCGAGAGCGCGTTCCACAGCCCCACCGCCAGATCTTCCAGAAACGGCCGGTGGGCGGGGATGGTGAACCAGCGCGGGGCCGGCGCGGAGAGGAAGTCGGTCACACCCGGTCTTTCGTCCGGGCCTCTTGCGCCAGACGCGCCTCCGCCGCCTCCCGCGCGGCCGGATCGCCCACATGCATCCACTCGCCCTCGGCGATCACCCCAAACAGCCGACACCGTGCGGCCATCGCCATCCAGTGGTCGAAGATGCCGTGGCGATGCCCGGGCCAGGCGTCGATCAGGCGCGGATCGATCATGTGGACGCCCATATGCGCCAGCGGCGCGGCGGCGGCCTCGCCGCGGTGCCGCAGGGCGCCGTCTTCGCCGCGGAAAAAGTCGCCGGGGCCGTCGAAGCCCAGCGCCCGATCCACCGGAATGGTCAGCAACAGATCGTCCATCCGCGCCGGGTCCCAGGCCTCGATCAGGCGGCCAAGCGCCGCCTCATCGGTCCACACCGAATCGATATTGGCGACGAGGATCGGCTCGTTCCCCAACAGCGGTCGCGCTTTCTTCAGCCCGCCCCCCGTCTCCAGCAGGCCGCCGCGCTCGTCGGAGATGATCACCTCCAGGTCGGTGCGACCGGCCAGATGGCCCTCAAGCTGGTCGGCATGGGCATGGACATTGACCACCACGCGCGCGATCCCCGCCGCCTTGAGGCGATCCAGCACATGATCGATCAGGGTGCGGCCGGCCAGTTCCACCATGGCCTTGGGTCGATCGTCCGTGAGCGGACGCATGCGGGTGCCGAGGCCCGCGGCCAGCACCATGGCCGTGGTGGGAGAACGGGCGCTTGTCACGCCGCCCGGGCCTCGGCCGGAACATGGCGCGCCAGCCAGGCGGCCAAGCCCTCTGGCGCCGGATCGTCCAGGCAACGATCGAGATAGCCCCACAGCCTCCCCATCATCGGTCCATAGCGTGGCTTGTTGTCGCGCACCACCAGGCGGGCGAAGAGGCCAAGGATGCGGACGATATTGAGCGCGCCAAGGCCATGGTAGTCGGCCATGAAGGCGTGGCGATCCACCTCCGGCCGGGCGGCGAAATAGCGCGCCAGCACCGCCGCCTCGCGTTTGGCGGAAACATCGCGCCGGGCGTCGTGCAGCAGCATGGAAAGATCCCAGGCCGGATGGGCCCGCACGGCGTCCTGGAAGTCCAGCAACCCCACCCGCGCCGGGCCCTGCCGATCCGGCAGCCAGATCAGGTTCTCGGCGTGGAAATCACGGTGGCAGAAGACGCTCGCCCCCGCTTCGCCTCGCGTCCGGATCGGCGCCCATACCGCCTCCCATTCGGCGCGCGCCGCCTCGTCGAACGCCAGGGCCGGGCGCAGGCGCGGCAGCCATTCGAGGAACAGGTCTCCGGCGGTTTGAAAGGCCAGGTCATCGTAGGTCAGCAATGGCCAGGCCTCGGCGCCCTCTCCCAGCACCGCCGGAGGTGTCGCCGCATGCAGGGCGACCAGCACATCGGCGGCGGCGTCATAGAGCGGGGCCTCGTCGGCCCCGGCCTCGATCAGCCGGGCGTAGAGATCGTCGCCCAGATCCTCCAACACCGCCAGGCCGGCGGCCGGGTCGGCGGCGATGATCTGCGGTGCCGAAAGGCCCAGCCCGCGCAGATAGCCGGCGCAGGCGACGAACGCCTCCACCCGGCCGGCCGCCAGCCGCGCCAGGGCGTTGTAGCCCAGGGCCGCGCGCTCGTCGGCGTCGGCGCCGGGCGGGCAGGGGTGGCTTTCCACCGCCGGCGGCTGGTCCATCAGGATCAGGCTCGGTCCATGCCCCGGATGGAGCCGCTCATAGCGCCGGGTCGAGGCGTCGCCGGCCAGGGGCTGGCGCCGCGCGGCGCCCAGACCCGCCCCCTCAAGGAACGCGCGGCGCGCCGCCTCACGATCAGACGTCAAGCGCGCGCTCCTCCCAGGCCCCATGCGGCGTCAGCCGCGCGTGGCGCGCTTCGCCGTCGACGGTCAGGTCGATGTCGATTCGGTCCGGCGGCAGGTGATGGCCCAGCCGCTCGGCCCATTCGATCACCGCCGCCCCGTCGCTGAGCGCCTCGTCCAGCCCGATCTCGAACGCCTCGTGGGCGTCGGTTAGCCGATAAAGGTCGAAGTGGGCGATGGGAAAGCGCCGGCCCTGATAAAACTGCACCAGAGTAAAGGTGGGGCTGGGCACATCGTCCTCGCCGGGCGCCAGGGCGCGGATCAGCCCCCGGGCCAGCACCGACTTCCCGGCCCCCAACGGTCCGCCCAGGCACACGGCCTCGCTCTTGCGCAACTCGGCCCCCACCGCCGCGCCGAACCTCGCCGTATCGGCCTCGGTGTTCAGGCGAAAATCGCCCATGGCTGGCAGGATCATGCGAACGCCCTCGATCGGTCGGCCGGAAGAATGGTCTCCACATAGCTCTTCATGGCGATGGCCGCTTGCGCCGGATCGGCCGGCAAGGCGCTTGGGGAGACCGGCGGCCCGACCGTAAGTGAGAAGCTCTTGCCGCGCTTGTTCAGCAGTTCGTGAAAGAGGGTGATGTCGCGAAGCTCGCCCGAGAGGCCGTCGAACAGGTGAAAGAGCGTCGGCCATGGCCCGGCCAGATGCAGGGGCAGGATGGTCGCGCCGTATTTGCGCGCCACCGAAAACGCGCTGGGGGCCCAGGGCAGGTCCAGCGCCACGCCCCGCCGCACCTGCCGCGCCAGCTTGCCGGCGGGAAAGATCGCCAGCGCCCGCTCCGCCTCCATGGCCTCGCGGGTCATGGTCAGGGTGAGGCGCGTGCGCTCCCGCGTGCGCTTCTCCTCCACCCACTCCACCGGGATCAGCACGTCAATGAGGCGCGGCGCCACGCGTAGGGCGTCGGAATTGGCGTAGAAGGACAGGTCGGGTCGCACGGCCTTGAGCGCGTCATAGACCGCAATGCCGTCGGCGATCCCGGTGGGGTGGTTGCACACCACCACCAGCCGGCCTTTGCGCGGAACCCGCTCGATGAACCGCGTCGTAACCTTCACCTTCAAGAGGTCGGAGACATAGTCGATGGCGGCGCGACCGTTCATCGGCGCGATGGCGTCGGCCATGCGCCGGGCCTTGCCATAGTCCAGCATGGCGTAGAGCGCCGGTCGCAACACCGGCCAGCCCGCGCTCGCCGCCAGCCCGGGCGCGCGCTCGGCGATCAGCCGGTCGACGATGTGGTCCCTGGCGGTGGTCGTGGCGCGCGGCGACGCCAGAGCCGTGGATTCGTAGGCCATGGCCTCAGCATGCTCGCCGGGGTGGCTTGCGGGCAAGAGGGGCGCGTCCTTGACGTCCCGCTGTCACGCGCTCGTCCTAATTTCGCCGGAGATATGATAACAAGGAGAGGCGTCGGCGGCGCCGGCTTGCCGGGTTTGATCAGAGGGATCGCATGACCGCCAGGACCCTCGTCGAGACCACCATCACCACCGGCTATGTGCTCTCCCCGCACTACAATTCCCTCACCATCACCACCACGGCCACAATCGGCGGCAAGGCCGGCATCGTCGGCGGCGGCGATGGCGGCCCGGGCGGCGCGGGTGGCGCGGCGCTCACGGTGGGCTTCGCCGCGCCGGTGGAGAACTATGCGACGGTCACCGGCGGCGTCGGCGGCGTCGGCGGAAACAGCCGGACCCTCAATGGGGTCGGCGGCGCGGGGGGCGCCGGCGGCGCGGGCATGACTCTGGCGAGCGGCGCGCGCCTCGCCAGCAATGGCTATGGCGACATCACCGGCGGGGCCGGCGGGGCCGGCGGCTACAATGATGTCCTGACCAACTATGGCGCCAAGGGCGGCGTTGGCGGCGCGGGGGGCGTCGGCGTGAGCCTGAAGTCGGGCGTCCTTTCCAACGAAACCCAGATCACCGGCGGCGCCGGCGGGACCGGCGGCGTGGGCGGCTACGGCTTCCTCACCTCCGGTGTCGGCGGCGCGGGAGGCGCCGGCGGCGCGGCGCTGTTGCTGACCAGCGTGTCGCTCACCAACACCGGGATGATCGCCGGCGGCGCGGGCGGTGTCGGCGGGGAGGGCGGCGCGACCGATACCTATTACCGCAACACCTGGGCGTCCTCGGGAGGCGTCGGCGGCGTCGGCGGCGCGGGCGCCGTGCTCGCCGGCGGCGCCATCGCCAACGGCGGCCAGATCAGTGGCGGCGCCGGCGGGGCGGGTGGGGCCGTCGCCCTCTCCAACCACGGCTTTCTCGCCGCTGGCGCTGGCGGCGTGGGCGGCGTCGGCGTGGCGTTGACCGGCGCCACGCTCTCCAACACCGGCGCCGTCTTCGGCGGCGACGGCGGCTATGGCGGCGCCGGCGGCAGCGAAAATATCTATTCCACTCAAGGCGGGGCCGGCGGCCGGGGCGGAAACGGCGGCGCCGGTCTCACCCTGGCGGTCGGTCTGGTGACCAACACTGGCACCATCGAAGGCGGGCTGGGCGGCTCCGGTGGGATGGGCGGCCAGCTCGACGGGGCCAATGGCGCCAACGGCCTGGCCGGCGATGGGATCAGCGCCACCGGAGGCGGCAGGATCAGCAACGGCCTTCACGGCCTGATCGCGGGCTACGACGGCGTCGAGGACACCGGCGCCGGCGGCGTGACGATCACCAATCGCGGAACCATCGAGGGAAGCGACGACGCCATAGTGTTCCGCGCCGCCACCGATCGTCTGATCGTTGGCGCGGGATCGACCATCTTCGGCGAAGTGGTTGGCGGCGGCGGTTTGCTGGAGCTGAGCGCGCCCACCGGAACGATCACCGCGCTGGGCGCTTCCGGCGCGATCTCGGGGCCCGAGGCGATGAACTTCAGCGGCTTTGGCGCCTATATGATCGCCGCCGGCGCCGATTGGACATTGACAGCCGGGAACGCTCTGGCGGAGGGCCAGACCTTCACCAATCTTGGCGACCTCACGGTGGCCGGTGCTCTGAAAAATTCAGGGACACTCTACAACCGCTCTGGCGAAACCATCGTCGATGGCGCCGTCAGCGGCGCCGGCAAGGTCGAGATCGAGGCCGGCGTGGCCGATTTCGCCTCGACCTTCATCCAGAATGTCACGTTCCTTTCCGGCTCGACCGGAACCCTGGAGCTGGCGAAGTCGCGGACCTACACCGGCGAGATCGCCGGCTTTTCCAAGACTGGCGCCAACGCCCTCGATCTCGTCGATATTACCTTCGTCGCCGGCAAGACCGAGGCGACGTTCGCCGGAAGCGCGACGTCCGGGGTGCTCACCGTCACCGATGGCGCCCGCACCGCCAGGATCAATCTCGAAGGCGACTACCTCGGCGAAACCTTCGCCGCCGTCAGCGACGGCCATGGCGGGACGAAAGTGACGGCCAGCACGTCGACCGCCGCCGCCTTCGCCAGCGCCCTTGCCGCCTTCGCCCCCGCCGCGTCGATCAACAGCGCCGTCTCCGCGGTCGAACGCGCCACGCCGCCGCCGAAGCTTCTGACTTCGCGCTGATCCTCTCCTTCTCCCCGGCGAGGAGGCGTCGCGCGTTCAACTTGCGACTGGCCCCGACATGCGGCAACACGGGCCTTCGCGCGGAGGGGCCGCCATGAACGCCGGATTTCACTCACGCCGTCTCCGCGCATGAGCGTCGCCGACGCCGAAGCCGGCAAGCTTGGCCCGGTGCTCGCCACCCTGCTGGTGGCCAGCGGCATGATCGGCTCGGGCATCTATCTTCTGCCGGCCAGCCTGGCGGCGTTCGGCTCGGTGTCGATCCTCGGCTGGGCCCTCGCGGTGACCGGCGCGGCCCTCATGGTCGGTGTCTTTTCCTGGCTCTCGATCCTGCGGCCCGATGGCCCGGGATTCTTCCCGATGATCAGCGAGACTCTGGGCGCGGGCCTCGGCTTCATCGCCGGCCTCCTCTATTGGTGCCCGGTTTCGGCGCTCGGCGGCGCCTTGGCCGTCACCGGCTATCTCAGCTTTTTCGTGCCTCAGGTCGCCAATGGCGTCGGCGCCACCATCGCCACGGTGATCGTGGTGTGGCTGTTCATCGGGGCCAATATGGTGGGCGCGCGGTTCGTGGCCCGGTTTGGCGGTTGGACCCTGGGGGTCGGTCTGGTTCCGATCCTGATCGTGGCCATCGGCGGCTGGCTCAGCTTCCGTCCCGCGATCTTCGCCGCCTCCTGGAATGTCAGTGGCCACAGCGACTGGCTGGCGGTTCCCCAGTCGGCGACGATCGCGTTCCTGGCGCTCTCCGGCGTTGAAAGCGCCCTCATCGTCGCGCCCCTGGTGCGCCGGCCGGCGCGCAATGTGCCCATCGCCAGCATCGCCGGCCTCTTCGTCGCCGGCTCGGTCTACCTGCTGGCCTCGGGCGTGATCATGGGTATCCTCCCGGCGGCGATCCTGGCCAAGTCCAGCGCGCCGTTCGCCGACGCCATGCGCCCGCTGCTGGGCGCCTCGGTCGCCGGCCTTGTCGCCTTCTGCGCCATGATGCGGTCGGCGGGATGCCTGGGAAGCAACATCCTGGTGATCGTCGAGACCGCCGAGAGCGATGCGGTCATGGGCCAGATCCTCCCTGATCGGCCGCCACGACGCCCGGAGGCGGCGCCCAAACTGAACCTGATTGTCACCGGCGTTTTGATGTCCGCTGCCGTGGTCGCCTCAACCAGTCCCACGATGGGCCGCCAGTTCACCATCGTGGCGGATCTCACCGTCGTGTTCTCCATGTTCGCCTATCTGGCTGTGTGCCTCGCGCTTTTGCGCATGAGCCGGGACGCGGCGCCTGGCCAGCGCGGCCCGATCCGCGCCATCGCCATCGCCGCGGCGCTCTTCTGTTGCGGTATCATCGCCGCCTCGGAGCCGGATCTGCTGATTTGGAGCGCCTGCGGGATCGGCGTGGCGGCCCTCGTCTGGCTGCCGGTGCGATGGCGGCGCCGGCGCCTGGCGTGAGGTTTTCGCGGCGGTTCACTGGGCGCCGAGGCGCGTTACAATGCCGGTCTTGAGGGTTTGACCGGAGGTCCCCGTTATGCACGCGAAGGCGCCTTGACTGACGTTACGGAAAAATCGCCTCTTTCCCGCCTCGCCCAGGCGATCGCGAGCCCGTGGCGCGCCGCCCAACTCCTTACCGCCGCCAAATCCTTCGAGGCCAACCCGTTCATTGGCAGCGAGCGCCTCAACCGGCGCGGCCTCCACGCCGCGCGCGTATCCCTCGCCCACGCCATGGCCGCTCGCCGCCGCCGGCGGCTAGCCCACCTCGTCTCGCCCGAGGACCGCGCGGCCTACGCCCGCGACGGCTTCGTGATGAGGCCCGATTTCCTGCCGCCGGACCGTTTCACCCGCCTCGTTTCCGAACTGCGCGCCTGGCGTGGCGACGCCCTGGAGGCGATGCAGGGCGACACTCGCCATCGCAAGATGGCGCTCGACCCACAGGCCCTGGCCGCGGTCCCCACCCTTCGCGCCGTCATCGCCTCGCCCGCCTGGCGCGGCCTGATCCGCTATGTCGGAAGCCTCGATTCCGATCCCCAGGTCCTGCTCCAGACCCTGGTTCGCCCCGGCGGCGAAACCTCGTCGGATCCCCAGACCCGGCTTCACGCCGACACCTTCCACCCCACCGCCAAGGCGTGGCTCTTCCTCACCGATGTGGCCGAGGACGCCGGCCCCTTCTCCTATGCGCCCGGCTCCCACCAGCTGACGCCCGCGCGGCTCGATTGGGAGCGCCGCATGAGCTTCACCGCCCGCGCCGCCTCCGACAGCGACACTCGCGAGGGATCGTTCCGCGTCGCCCCGGCCGAACTCGCCGCCATGGGTTTCGGCCCCGCCCGCCTCTTTCCGGTCAAGGCCAACACCCTGCTGGTCGCCGACACCTTCGGTTTCCACGCCCGCGGTCCGAGCCTCCGGCCCTCCATGCGCGTGGAGATCTTCGCCCTGGGCCGCCGCGACCCCTTCCGCCCATGGCCCGGGCTCGATCCGTTGACCACGCCGATGCTCGGGGCGGCCAGCCGCGCGTCCTGGCGGCTGGCGGCCGCGCTACGGAGAGGCCGCAAGTCGAAGCTGCGCCACGCGGTCTCACCCTTCGATCCGGCCTGATCGTCGGCCTGCTCCGGTTCGCCCCGGCCGCTCAAAAGGATGCCCATGATCACAGAGCGCCGGCGTATGATAGGCCAAAGGTTGGGCTGATCGCGGCGCTGTTTTGTTCCTCGCGCCAAGGATCGTTCCGCCGTTCTGGGCATTTGAGATCGAACTGTCCAAACCCCTATGGAGCCCGCGCCATGACCGAAGACCGCATTGAAGGTGGAGTGAAGAAGGAGTTCGGCCGCCTGCAGGAGGCCATGGGCCGCGCCCGCGGCGACATCGGCCAGCAGGCCCAGGGCAAGTTCAACGAGGCGACTGGCGCGGCGCAGGAAGTGGCCGGCCATGTCCGCGAAGTCGCCAACGATCTCTATGAGGAGTTCGAGGCCTACGCCCAGGAAAAGCCCCTGCTGGTTGGCGCCGCCCTGCTGGGGCTCGGCGTCGCCATAGGCCTGGCGATGCGCGGACCGCCCAAAACCATCTATGTGAAGAAGTGACGGCCCCGCGCCGTCAGCCCCAACCCGCGGCTTTCTCGCCCGCATAGGCTGGCTGGAGCCTGCTCGGAGTGCGGCCCCAGCCATCATGATTGAGCTCGGCGCAGGCCGGAACGCCATCGTTCGTGAGCGTGAGAACGCACCCTTAGCCGTTCGGCGCGATGTCAATGGTCATGGCCGGACCGGCCACGGGCTTTTTAGCCTGCCTCGCCATGGTCCGGTCCCACCGTTGCCCCACGCCCATAGATTTGGCCAATCGAGAGCATGTGAACAATCAATTTTACAAAAGCGCGCTAAGCGCCTTGTCTGTCGTTAACGATTAGACCCCGGGGCCGCCCCTTCCGTGGAGGCCGGCCCGAAACGATGGGAGAAGCCGGCATGGACGCCAAGGTCGAAGACAACATCTCCGGGGGTTGCCCCGTGGCCCACGGCAGGGGCCGGGCCAACCGCGACTGGTGGCCCGACAATCTGCGCTTGGAAGGGCTGAACCAGCATTCGCCCAGATCCAACCCGTTCGGCGAGGCGTTCAACTACGCCGAGGCCTTCAAGAGCCTCGATCTGGACGCCGTGATCAAGGACCTCACCGCCCTGATGACGGACTCCCAGGATTGGTGGCCCGCCGACTTCGGCCACTACGGCGGCCTCTTCATTCGTCTGGCCTGGCATAGCGCCGGCACCTATCGAACCAGCGACGGCCGTGGGGGCGCCGGCGGCGGCCAGCAGCGCTTCGCCCCGCTCAACAGCTGGCCGGACAACACCAATCTCGACAAGGCCCGGCGACTGCTCTGGCCAATCAAGCAGAAATACGGCGCCGCCATCTCCTGGGCCGATCTCTTCGTCCTCGTCGGCAACGTCGCCCTGGAATCCATGGGTTTCAAGACCTTCGGCTTCGCCGGGGGCCGGGCCGACACCTGGGAGCCGGAGGAGCTCTATTGGGGGCCGGAAGGCTCGTGGCTGGGCGATGAGCGCTACAGCGGCGAGCGCCAGCTGCATGGCGCGCTGGGCGCCGTGCAAATGGGCCTGATCTACGTCAATCCCGAGGGCCCCAACGGCAATCCCGATCCGGTCGCCTCGGCCCGCGATATCCGCGAGACCTTCGCCCGCATGGCCATGGACGATGAGGAGACCGTCGCCCTCATCGCCGGCGGCCACACCTTCGGCAAGACTCACGGCGCCGGCGATCCCTCCTTCCTCGGGCCCGAGCCGGAGGGCGCTCTGATCGAGGACCAGGGCCTGGGTTGGCGCAGCAAGCACGGCACGGGCGTCGGCGCCGACGCCATCACCGGCGGCCCGGAAGTCACCTGGAGCCAGACGCCGACCCAGTGGAGCAACCACTTCTTCGACAATCTCTTCAACAACGAGTGGGAGCTCACCACCAGCCCGGCGGGCGCCAAGCAATGGCAAGCCAAGGGCGCCGCCGCGACGATCCCCGAGCCCTTCGACGCCGCCAAGAAGCGGGTTCCCACCATGCTGACCTCCGACCTCGCGCTGCGGTTCGACCCGGCCTACGAGAAGATATCCCGGCGCTTCTACGAGCATCCCGACCAGTTCGCCGACGCCTTCGCCCGCGCCTGGTTCAAGCTCACCCACCGCGACATGGGCCCGATCCAGCGCTATCTCGGCCCGCTCGTCCCCAAGGAGAGGCTGATCTGGCAGGATCCGATCCCGGCGGTGGATCATCCCCTTGTCGAGGCGGCCGATATCGCCGCGCTCAAGGCCAGGATCCTGGCCTCGGGCCTCACCGTGGCGCAGCTGGTCTCCACGGCCTGGGCCTCGGCCTCCACCTTCCGCGGCTCCGATAAGCGCGGCGGCGCCAACGGCGCCCGCATCCGCCTGGCGCCTCAGAAGGATTGGGAAGTCAACAACCCGGCCGAACTGGCCAAGGTGCTGCGGACTCTCGAAGCGATCCAGTCGGAGTTCAACGCCGCGGCGGCCGGCGGCAAGAAGGTCTCGCTGGCCGACCTGATCGTGCTGGGCGGCGCGGCGGCGATCGAGCAGGCGGCCAAGGACGCCGGTGTGGATGTGGAAGTTCCCTTCACTCCTGGACGCATGGACGCCTCGGCCGATCAGACCGACGCGGCCTCCTTCGCGCCATTGGAGCCGCTCTCGGACGGCTTCCGCAACTATCGCCGCGCCGGCGAGCAGTTCATGTCGCCGGAAGAAGCCCTGGTCGACCGCGCCCAGCTGTTGCGGCTGAGCGGGCCGGAGATGACGGTGCTGGTCGGCGGCCTTCGGGTCCTGGGCGCCAACGCCGCCGGCTCGCCGCACGGAGTTTTCACCCGCGATATCGGCAAGCTGACCAACGACTTCTTCGCGAACCTGCTCGACATGGGCGTCGAGTGGCGCCCGACCGGGACCGACAACACCTTCGAAGGCGTGGATCGCAAGACGGGAGTCCTGAAATGGACCGGCACGCGGGTCGATCTCATCTTCGGCTCGCACTCGGAACTGCGCGCCCTGGCCGAGGTCTACGCCTGCGCCGACGCCAAGGTGAAGTTCGTGAACGACTTCGTCGCCGCCTGGAACAAGGTCATGAACGCCGATCGTTACGACTTGGCGTGAACGAGACCGAGTCCCTGCGCCCGCGCCGCCGCGACGAGCTGGGCATCGAGACTCGCGAGGTCTGCTCGCTTCCTTAGCGCCAGCTCCAAATAGGCGGCGTCATAGACCGTGAGGCTGTGGCGCCTCGCCAATCCGAGCAGATCGGCGTCATCGGCGTCGAAATCGAGGATGATCGGCAGCGAGGCGAGCAGAGACAGCGCCCGCGACGTTTGGTCGGCGTTGATCCGTCCACGACGCTCGTTGACGATCAGCAGATTGCGCATCTCGAACCACCAAAGCGATGGCGCCAGGCCATCGTCACTGGCCAGCCGCTCGAACGCCGCGCGCGAAACAGCGTATTCCTCGCCCGGCAGCAGCCAGCTCGCGGCCACCGAGGCGTCGATGACGAAGGGCGTCAGTACTTGTGCCCCTCGTGCCGCGCCGAGAGGATTTCCTCCAGCGTCAGTTTCGGCATGGTCGCGCGGAAGTCGTCGATGCGCTTCATGGCCCGGGACACCTCCGCCTCCCGACGGCCGGCTTCCGGGACCAGCCGCGCGATCGGCCGGCCATGGCGGGTGATGACGACGCTTACGCCGCGCTCCACCTCGTCGAGAATAGAGGGCAGGTGGGTCTTGGCTTCGGAGGCTTGGATTTCGCGCATGGAAATATTTTTGATTGGTCGATCTGACTAGTCGAAAATAACCGTGGCTCGCTGAATTGTCGAGCCGCTTCGGCGGGAGGTCAGAACGACAGCAGCCCGATCACCGCCCCGCCGAGAACCAGCAGCGCCGGGTTGATCTTGTATCTGAGCAGGATCAACAGGACGCCCGCCGCGATCGCGGCCGTCTCCGTGCTGAAGATCGCGCCCTTGGCCATGGTGAAACATCCGGCGAGCAGCAGGCCGATCGAGACCGGGGCGAGCCCCTGCTGAATCGAGGTTCGCCACGGCCAGGATTCAAGCCGCTTCCAGGCGCGTCCGACCACCAGGGTGAAGGCCGCGGTCGGGCCGAAGAAGGCGATGGCGACGATGATGGCGCCGGCCACGCCGCCGGCCCAGGCGCCGATGGGCACGATCATCATCATGTTCGGGCCTGGCGCCAGCTGCCCAACGCTGTAGAGATGGACGAGCTGCGGGAACGTCAGCCAGTGGTGGATGTCGACCGTTTGGGCTTTCAGTTCCGGAAACGCCGCCATCCCGCCGCCGACGGTGAGAAGCGATAGATAGGCGAAGACGCGGGTGAGGGCGGGGAGCTGGCTCATGAAGCCTCCGTCTTCGAAGGTTTGCGCGGGTGATGCCAGAGGATCGCCGCCAGGCCGACCACGATCAGGGCGATCGGCACGGACAGGTGAAAGCGATTGACCGCCAACACCGTCAAAGCCACGAAAACGAAATCGAACCTCTGGTCCAGTGAGCGCCTTGAAAGCTGCACCACGGTCGAGAGCACCAGCCCCACCGAGGCCGCGGCCACGCCCTTCAGCGCGGCGGTCACCCACGGGTGGTCGCCGTGCGCGCGATAGACCAAGCCGACCGCGAACATCAGCGCGCCGCCCGGCAGGCACATGCCGAGAATCGCCAGGACGCCGCCCCAGACTCCGCGCAGCTTGTCGCCCACCAGGATCGCCATGTTTGTCGCATTGAGTCCCGGCAGGCTCTGGCTGATCGAAAGCAGCTCCACGAACTGCTTCTCGTCGAGCCAGTGGTTCTTCACCACAAGCCGGTCGCGCAGATAGGGCACCGGCCCCCCGAAGCTGGTTGCTCCAATGATCAGGAAGTCCAGAAATATCCGGGCCAGCGAGACGGTGGCCGGCGCCGGGCCGGCCTCGGCGGGAGGCTCCGCCGCGACGGCGCCGGCTTCACTCATGGCTCATTTTACTCATGACTCTGGGGTTCGGCGCCGTTCAGCCGATAGACCATCGCCGTCTTGGTCACGCCCAGCGCCAGCCAGTCGGCGACCGTGGTTTGCAGAGCCAGATAGAAGGCGGCGGCGCGCTGCCTCTGCTTGACCGCTATGCTTTCCTTGTTGGCGAACTTCACCTGAAACGCGAATTCGCCGACCAGGGGTTTGTGTTCGCCTCGCGTCCTCCACAGCGAGATGTCGCACTTGCCCAGCAATCCCTTGCCGAAATCGAGGGTGCCGATCGGCAGCAGGATTTCCTCGACGATGCCGTTATTGACCAGCGAAACCCTGTCGCCGACGTGCTTCAGCGACGAAAGCGCCGGAAAGACCTTCGCCAAGGTGGCCATCGCGGTCTGGTCGCCGCCGGCGGTCTGGCTCAGGCCGAACTGGCAATTGTGCGAATAAAGAACGCGATAGCCGCCCAGCCCGTCCTTGAGGGGGAGCACCTCGGCCTTGAACTTGATGCGGTATTTGCCGGGAATCTTCGGCTTCACATCGAGTTCGGTCGCCTTGGCTTCTTCCGGGTGGCGAAACTTGAAGACGATCTCCGGATCGCCGACCGGAAAACCGTTCTCGTAGGCAATGCGTCGACGCAGAATATAGGCGCCGCGATAGAGGGCGAAATCCTCGGTGTCGACGAAGAGAATCTCTCGCACCTCCGGCGCGCCGCGAAACCCATCGGCCTGTGTGAAACCCACGCCCAGATTCTTCGCGGTTTTCCGCACCAGCTTGCCGAAGTTCCGGAAGTCTTGCACCGAAGTGAAGTGATCCGGCTTCAGGATCAGCTTGGCCTCGAGATACTGGACCCGATCGAACGGCGTGCCGTCGGCGTAGATGGCGGCCGGGGCCTCTTCCATATCCGCGGCTTTTGGCGTTCCCCCCGCCGGCTTGCGCGTGGCCTTCGGCGCCTTTGCCCTCTCGATCACATTCCCACCCTTTCAATCGACCATCGGTCGGCGCCCGACGCCATCGCACGTAACCGAGTGGATGGTCGAATCGGGCTCTGTTCCTCCGTTTCTAGAATGGGATTCGGCCTTAGGCGATGCGGGTTGAAGCTCGCCGATGGCCAGCCGGTCGTCGGGCCAACCTCTTCACGCCAGAAATCCCGCCTCGGCGAAATCCAGCATTCGCTTGAGCAGAGCCTCCACGTCGCTCTCCCGCGTCAGGCCGTCCGAAAGCGCGTGCAGGCGGTCGAATTCGGCGAAGCGGTTGTTGTGGGTCATGCCCAGGGTGAAATGCAGACGCCAATAAACGTCCTCGGCCGGCAGATGCGGCAGGGCGCCGATCAGGGCGTCGGCGAAGCGGCGCAGGTGCGAGACATCGGTGCGCAGCACATCGCGCATGGCCTCGGTGCCCTCGCTGCGCGCGCGGATGATGAACTGCACGCTGATGCGCCGCTCGTGATCGGGCCGCGACCAGCGCAGGGGTGGTTCGAGGAAAGCATTGAGGATTTCGCGCACCGGCGGCTTGCCGCCATGACGGTCGGAGGCGGCGTGCAACATTCGCGCCCGCTCGCGGTTGAGCTCGGCGGTGCGGCGTCGGAAGATCTCGAACAGCAGGGCGTCCTTGGAGCCGAAGTGATAGTTGACGCTGGCCAGATTGACCCCGGCCTCGGCGGTGATGTCGCGCACCGAGACGCTCTGGAAGCCGTTGAGGGCGAACAGCCGTTCGGCCGCGTTCAGCACGGCGGCCTTGGTGGCGGCCTCGCGTTCCGGGTCGGCGGGAGTCTCGTCGATCAGGGGGGCGGTGTCGCTCATCGCGCCTTTCAAACCCTCGTTTGAATCGTCAGTGTCGGGCCGAACCGTTCCCGGCGCAAGGGCGGGCGGATGGGCGCCGGCCCCTCCATAGCCCTGGACGCCGGCCGTCGGCGCGCTATAGCAGCGGCCATGATCGTCGGGCGGCGCGAAGGAGCGGGGCTTTGGACGCTGGTGGCCTTGCTGGCCCTGGCGCTCAAGGTGGCGACTCCCCCCGGCTTCATGGTCGCCCAAGGGGCCGGCGAGACGCCGGGCGCCTTTCCGCTGGTCATCTGCACCGGTCATGGGCCCCTGAAATCGGTCGATCCGCCGATCCCGAGCGATGGCAAGAGCCATCGGACCGGCGACAAGGCCTGCGCCTTCGCCGGCCACGGCCTCGCGCCAACGCTCGCCCAGGCGCCAGCGCTTATCGCCTCGCCGGTTAGCTATGTGGCGGTCATCGCCGCCCCGCCTGGCCGCCTGCTTCCTGGACGGGGCCTCGCCGCCCCGCCGCCGCCCTCCCAGGCGCCGCCCTCCGTTCTCTGATCGTCCGCCGCCGCCAGCGCGCTCGCGCCGGCTCGCCCCGACTTTTGGAGACCACCCGACATGAAACCGTTCACGGCGCTCGCCTGCGCCCTGGCGGGGCTCGTCCCCGCCGCCATCCCCGCCGCCGCCCTGGCCTGCGCCTGCGGTTGCGGCGTCTTCGCCGTCGCCGATCCCACCCTGTTGCCGACGCCCGGCGCGGTGAAAATGTTCGCCGAATACGATTTCCTCGACCAGAACGAGAACTGGAGCGGCTCGTCCAGCGCTCCGGCCGCCGATAATTCGGATAAGGAGATCAAGAGTGATTTCTATATCCTCGGCGGCCAGGTGATGGTTGCGCCAAATTGGGAGGTCATGGCCGAGATCCCGTTCACCGACCGCACCTTCAAGACGATTCCCGATGGGGAAAGCACGGTCCAGACCTTCAATCACACCGCGATCGGCGATATCCGGCTCGAAGCCATGTACACCGGCTTCTCCGCCGACCAGTCCACCGGTCTGTTGTTTGGCGTCAAGCTGCCGAACGGCGATTTCACCTATCCCAATTTCGACCGGGACACCGAGATCGGCACGGGCAGCACCAATCTGCTACTGGGAGGCTTCCACCGGGGCGACCTGACCCGGAGCGGAGACTGGGCCTATACCGTTCAGGCTCTTTTCGATCAGCCGGTCGCGAGCCAGGACGGCTATACGCCGGGTCGCGAGCTCGACGCCTCGGCGGGCGTCACCTGGGCGGGTCTGAAACTGGCCGGCGGCCGCCTGCTTATCGCCCCGGTGCTGCAATTGATCGCCTCGGTCCGCGCGCGCGACGCCGGACCGGAGGCCGATCCGGAAGACAGCGGCTATCGCCGCCTGATCGCCGCGCCTGGGGTGCAGTTCATTACCGGCAAGTGGCGCCTATACGGCGACGCGGAGATCCCCTTCGCCCAGTCGTTCAACGGCAATCAGCTCGTCGCGCCGGTGTTCTTCAAGCTTATCCTCAGCCGGGCGTTCTGAGTCGTCTGAATCCCCGCCTCACGCCGGCTGCGGCGGCGGCGGGGAGGGCGCCGGCGTCCTGGCGGGATCGCTGACGTTGAACACCCGGCGGATCATCGATTCCAGGGCGGCGAACACGCTGTCGACGCCAAAGCCGGCCACGAAGCATAGCGCCGAGGCCGATAGCTGGACCGCGCCCAGCAATCCGGGCTCGGCGTTGGTTCCGGCCCCGCCGGGGGTGATGAAAAGGCCGATGCAGCCGCCGATCACCGCGCCCAGCACCAGCTGGATGATGGCCAGCATCCGGTCCCGAGGGGCCAGCACGCTCTCGCGGATCTTGGCCGATATGGTCCGCACCACCGCCGCGCCCGCCCCCAGCATGCCGTAGAAGATCGGCAGGATCACCCCGCCCAGGATCTGGAGCAGAGCCGCCACCCACTGCTCCTCGTCCACATCTCCCCCAAACAAGGCGCTCTTGCCCAGGCAAGCCGGATCGGACTTATCGTTCGCGCACTTGGCTTTCTGTTTCTGGCCCACCGACTGATGGTCCCATAGCGGCCCCGCCTTGAACCAGCCGATCAGATTCTCCCGGGCGCTTTGGACCTGGCCGATCAGCCAGTTGTTGCGGTCGCACAGGGGCAGGCCGGTGGTCGAATCCAGCGCTTCGACGTTTGCCCCCGTCACCGGGCCGTTGGCGAACTTCGCGCAATATCTGGCCGCCGCGGCGCCAGGCTGAGATCCCGGCGCTGGCGGGGGTCCCTTGGAGTATTCGGCCAGCTGAGCGGCGGTGATCTGCTTGGCGACGTCCCGCCATGCGGTCTCGCCGGCGTTCAACTGACCGAGCAGCGTCATCCCCGTGGCCACATACCAGGAGAGCATCAGGGTGATGATGAAGAGGAATATCAGGCCCGTGATCATCGACGCATAGAACCACTTGAACCGCCGGGCCGGCCCGACCAGCGTCGGGAAGGCGCCGACCGCCAGGGCGAGGCGGTTGGGCGCCTGGGAGGGGCCGCTGGTCGTCGAGCGCTCGCGAATGGCCTCGTCCTCGCCGGCGACCAGCAGGGTGAAGGCGATGGTGAGGCCATTGGCCGGCGTGGCCGCCCGGTTGAGGGTGTCGACGGCGTGCATGAGCGTGGCCGCCTGGACCGCCAGTTCCGGCGCCGTGCCCTGGGGCGGATAGCGGATCGCCGAGATCTGCGCGACCACGTCGCCGCCGGGCGCGTTCGCCGGCGGCAGAAACTTGGTCTCGCTCATGGTGATGTGATCAAGCAGCAGATAGGCTTGATCCAGTTCTCTCGTCAGAAAATAATTCTGATCGGGAGGTTGAACGCCTGTTTCGTCGGCCATGTTACTAACGCCCCAGCCAGTACTGCCGAAACACTGTTCGCCGGTGTCTGCATTGTCAAGTTGCCGGCGCGAAGAGCCGGATCACGACAACGGCCCGGGTCCCGTTTTCAGCACGAGCCTATCGCGCCTGAGGTCATCTCATCGCGGGGGCGCCGTCGAGCGCGCCCAGCTGTTGACTCGCCGCGGCTCGTTCCATAAAAGCGACTGACCAGTCAGTTTTTATGGTGACCCGCGAGTGCCGAAGATCAGCCAGGATCAGCGCGACGCCCGCCGCCAGCGGATCCTGGATGCGGCCCTGGTGTGCTTCGCCCGCGACGGCTTTCACAACACCACCACCGCCGATCTGGTGCGCGAATCCGGCGTCAGCCAGGGCGCCCTCTATCTCTATTTCGCGGGTAAGGACGATATCATCCTGGCCCTGGCCGACGACCGCCATCAGAGCGAGGCCATGCTCAGCGCCCTGGCCCAGAAGGAACAGGATCCGGTGCGCGGCCTCGCCCGCCTGATCGAACTTCATGGCCGCGGCCTTGGCGATCCCCAGCGCATCGCCATGCGCGGCGTCGGCGTCCAGGGCTGGGGCGAGGCGATCCGCAATCCCAAGGTCAAGGCCGCCGTGCTCGAGGGGCTGGACGCCGTGCGCGAAGCCATCGTCCATCTGATCGAGCGCGGCCAGCGCACCGGTCAGATCCGCCCCGAGGCCGATCCCACGGCCGTCGCCCGCACCCTCATCGCCGTCTTCCACGGCTTCGTCCTTCAGGCCGTCTGGGGCGAGGCCATCGATCTTGCCGCCTGCGGCCAGACGCTGCGGGCCATGATCGGCGAGGGCCTGCTCACCGAAGCCGGCCGCGCCTCCTGGCGCGAGAGCGAGTTCGCGCCGGCGTCCCACTGAGCGATATTCGAGAAGGAGATTTCACCATGGCCATGACCGAAACCCTGAACGGGGCCGCCTTCGCGCCAAATCCACCGGCGGCGCCGGCGCCCGACGCGCCCATCGCCAAGCCCCGCCGCCAGTGGGGCGTGGCCCTCAAGGCCCTCGGCCGCCTCCTCAACGACAAGGAGGACACCGGCCAGGTGTTCGATATCATGGCCGCGCTCAACGGCGATTCCACCGCCAAGGGCTATGCGCGCCTGCTCACCACCCCCCAGGGCGGGCGCCTCGCCTATGAGCGGGTCGAACTGGCCTCCAAACTGATGGACGACGCCTGGCTCGACAGCTTCGCCCCCGGCACGGTGGGCGCCGCCTATCGCCACTTCATCCGCAGCGAAAACATCTCCGCCGAGGGCCTCGCCGAGATCAGCCGCCAGAAGCACGGCCAGGTAGAGGTTCGCCACCCCTACGCCTGGTTCGGCCGCCGCACCCGAGATACCCACGATATCTGGCACGTCCTCTCCGGCTATCACCGCGATGGCCTGGGCGAAGCCTGCCTGGTGGCCTTCTCCTACGCCCAGACCAAGAGCCTCGGCTGGGCCCTGATCGCGGTCGGCGCCGCGCTTCGCACCCGGGGTGGCCCCAAGCGCCCCTATGTGAAGGCTATCTGGCAGGGCTACCAACGCGGCAAGGCCGCCAAATGGCTGGCCGGCGAGGACTACGAGCGCCTCATGGCCGAACCCCTCGAAGCCGCCCGCCGCCGCCTGAACATCACCCCGCCGACGATCTACGACGCCATCCCGGCCGGGGATCGGGGGTAGGGGTTTCCCAACCCCCCGCGCTGGCGCCCCCTCCCACCACCTGCGTCATCCCGGCCGCAAGCCTGCCCTCCCACCTGCGTCATCCCGGACGGAGCGCCGCCCTCTCGCGGCGCGGAGATCCGGGACCCAGGCGACTGGAACGCACCTCTCAGCCTCGCCGGCGGAGACATCCGTTGAATGCGGCCCCTGGGTCCTTAGGTTTCCGTCGCGCTTCGCTCCACGCCACCCGGGATGACGCCGGTGCGTGCGAGGTCGCGTCGATGGCGAATTTCTCCGTGTGCTCCGTGTGCTCCGTGAGCTCCGTGGTTTGGAATACGACTTTGAATTCACCACGGAGTTCGCGGAGGACACGGAGTTTAGATGATCCGCATCGCCCACAATCTGCGTCATCCCGGACGCAGCGGCGCCCTCTCGCGGCGCGGAGATCTAAGGACCCAGGCGACTGGAACGCACCTTTGCACCGAAGCGGCGACGGCGTTCGCTGAATGTGGCCCCTGGATCCCGGCGCTCCGTTGCGCTTCGCTCCACGCCGACCGGGATGACGCAGGTAGGGGGCGAAAGGCTCTCCCCGCTTGCCGTCCATACCCTTCGCCCATAGCCTTCACCCATGGACGAGCAAACTCCGCGCTATACCGGCGGCTGTCTCTGCGGCGCCGTGCGCTATGAGGCCAAGGGCGAAACCCCGTTCATGGGCCATTGCTACTGCGCCGATTGCCGTAAGGCGTCGGGGTCGGGCTTCATCCCCTTCATGGGCTTTTCCGCCGCCGCCGTGACCTTCACCGGCGAGGCTCGGCAGTTCCGGTCCAGATCGGTCCGGGGGACGGATGCGGTGCGCAATTTCTGCCCCGTGTGCGGCGGCCCGGTCTTCGGCGGCGAGGTCGGGCTTTCCGAGTCCTTCACGCTCTATGCCGGCTCTCTGGACGACCCCGCCCTGTTTCAGCCCGCCATCGCCATCATGACCCGCGACCGGCCGGCCTGGGCCCTGATCCCCGAGGGGCTGACGATCTTCGAGGGCATGCCGGGCTAGGCGACCGCGGCCTTCCCCCGCCGCTCGGTGAGCACGATCACCGCCGTCATCGCCGCCGCGATCGCGGCCGTGGCGGCGAAGCGGCCCAGCGCCAGGCCGCCGTCGGCGTGGGGCTTGGTGAGGGTGTCGCCCAGCGTCGCGCCCAGCGGCCTTGTCAGCACATAGGCGGCCCAGAACAGGATCGGCCCTGGAACTCTGGTGAAAAAATGCGCCGCCGCGACCAGGGCGATCAGCCCGGCGAAGATCAGCGCCCCGGTCTCGAATCCCAGGCCCGTGGTGCTGGCGGTAAAGTCGCCCAGCGCCGTCCCCAGGGTGTTGGAGATCAGGATCGTCACCCAGTAGAAGATCTCATTGGTCCGGGTGGTCACCGTGTCGGCGGCGATCTCGCCGGTGGTCCGTTTCCAGAGGATGAGCATGGCGATCACCGCCGCCAGCAGGGCCGCCGAAGACACCACATACCCAAGGCCCAGGGTGCGATCCATATAGTCCGAGGTCGTCGTTCCTACCGTGGTGGTCGCCACCACCGTCAGCCAGTAAATGAGGGGGTGAAAGCGCTTGGCGCCGATCTGGGCCGCCGCGGCGACTACAAAGAAAGCCAGAAAGATCAGGGTACTGACGAGATAGCCGAGCTTCAGGGTAGTCGACAGCGCGTCGCCCCCGGTTTCGCCCACGGTGGTGGCGCAGATCTTGGCGATCCAGAACGCCGCCGTGGCGGCGGGGACCTTACTTAAGGAACGGTCGTCATCGTTCATCGGCTGGCTCATCTTCAGTATTGCGCCTCCAGGGCCAGGTATGCGTCGTAGGCTCCAGCCTCGCCGGTGTTGCGAAGGCCAGGGCCGCCGGAGGCCAGCAGAGACCAGTGGCCGGTGAGCTTATAGGTGACGCCGAGATTGACCGACGCCGAGGCCGGGGAGTCCTCGGCCGAGGCGCCCTGCCAATAGGTCTCGAGGCCGGCTTGCCAGCGGGCGTCGAAGGTTCGCGCCACGGCCACCCCGCCGGCCCAGAAATCCCGCTGGCCGGGTCCGGGAATGATCTCATAGCCGCCGCCGCCGAACACCGACCAGGGCCCGAAATCCTTCTGCGCCCACACGGGCAGGAACACCGCCGCCGATCCCCCGCCGAACCCGGCCGAGGCCGTGGGCAGGAAGACGCGCGGATAGATCGCCAAATCGGGCATGGCCGGGCCGCTGGCCTGATGCAGAAACCGGATCTTCACCGCCATCTCCGCCTCGCCCGAGCCCAGGGCGCCCGGCGCGAAGGCGGCGGGCAGCACCACATTGATCTGCAGATTCTTGGCCGCCCCCCAGTTGAGATCGAGCCCGCCCTCGCCGGCGAAGCCGCCCGGGGCCTGGGCGCCGGAGGCGTAAAGATAGGCCTCCAGATGGCCGTCGTCGGTGGTCTCCGGATCGTCGGTCAGGAACGGCGGCCCGGCGCGGGCGCAGGCGGCCGCGAGGCTGAGCGCCAGGGCGAGCCCAGAGATGAAGGCCAGGCGGGTCAGGGCCGGCGCTCAGTCGTTCGGGGTGAAGATCGCGATCCGCGCGCCGTCCCAGCCGAACCGCATCGCCGGAGGATTGGTCGCCGGCGCCTTCATCCGCATGTCGCCGTGGGTCAGGTACAGTGTCCCCGTGTCTGGATCGACCGCCATCGATCGGGCGCCGAAAAAGGTCGGGATCGTGCGGACCACCTCATAGCGGTCGTTCGGCCCCTCCTGGATCACCGTAAGGGTTCCCTCGCCATTGGGGCTGAACACCCGCCCGCGCTTGACGTCGATCCCCACCGCGTCGTTGTGGCCGCCGATCGGAAGTGACGCGACGTTGCGGCCGCTCATCGGATCGACCACGATCATCACCTTGTTGGCGCAGCCGCTGAATAGCCGCCGCGTGCGCGGATCATAGGCCAGGCCATGCGGCCGCTCGCATCCGGTCAGCGGCCAGACCGCCTCCACAGTTCCCGCCTTGATGTCGATCTTGGCGATCTGGCCGGTGCTGACGAGATTGACATAGAGCTTGCCCCGGCCGTCGACGGCGGCGAACTCCGGTTCGGCCGGCAGAGCCACCGTGCGCACGACCGTATCGCTCGCCGTATCGATGATCGCCGCTTCCTTGCCGTCGCCCACCATGACGATCACCGTTCCCGTGGATGGATCGGCGATCACCCCATCGGCGTCCTTGCCCACCGGGAGGGTCTTGAGAAGCTTCAGATCGGCGGCGTCGAACACCTTGACCACCCCATCGCCGCCGCTGGTGGCGTAGAGCTTGCGCCCGTCGGCGCTCAGCGCCGCCCCATGCGCCTCGTCCAGCGGCCCCGCCGATCCGGCGACCTTGCGCGCGGCGGCGTCGAAGACGGTGATCTTGTCGGAATGGCCGATATAGACCCGGCCGCGATCGAAGGTCGCATAGTCCCAGAACCCGGGCGCCCCCAGGTCGAAATCGCCCTGGAACAGATAGTCGCCCCCGGTCCCGGCCCGGGCGCTCGCCGCCGCCAACACCAACAGGGCCGCGCAAAACCAATGCCTCACCGCGCCGATCTCCTCACGCTCAATCCGGCCCCGCTTGCCAGCAACCAAATCGAACCCGGCGCGGCAAGGGATTGTTTCGCGCTCCGACCCTGCCTTTCCAACCTGCGTGATCCCCGCCCCCACCCACTTGCGTCATCCCGGGCGAAGTGGAGCGAAGCGAAACATAGACCCGGGACCCAGGCGACCGGGCGTCGATGCTCCGGCATGGCGCGGCGGCGATGCCCGTTGAATGTGGCCCCTGGGTCCCGGACTTCCGCGCCGCGAGAGGGCGCCGCTCCATCCGGGATGACGCAGGGGGGGGGGAGGGGGTATGCAGCCAGCCCTGCCTCGATCTCCGCGCCTTCACCGGTTCGCCCGGCGGCGCCTCGCATCCATGATCGAGTTCACTCATTCAGGCGCCCCTCCCCGAGCCGATGTATCATGGCCGCCGGCGGCAAAGGCCGCGGATTTTCCGGAGGCGCCTTCATGCGCAAGGTCAATATCGCCGAGGCTCTGGCCACCTTCACCGAAGCCTGGTCGCCGAGGGTCGCCGGCGACGTCAACGGCTTCCAGGTCAAGCTGGTCAAGCTGCGCGGCGCTTTCGACTGGCATCGCCATGAGGTGGAAGACGAACTGTTCCTGGTCGTCGAGGGCCGCCTGCGCATGGGCCTTCGCGATGGCGATATCGATCTGGCGCCCGGCGAATTCCTCATCGTTCCCCATGGCGTGGAGCATTGCCCGGAGGCGCTCACCGACGAATGCCATGTCCTGCTGCTGGAGCCGGCCAGCACCCTCAACACCGGTGACACGATAACCGAGCGGACGGTCCGCGATCTGGCGCGCCTCGGCGAATGAGCCCGCCCGTCCCCAAGCTGCGCGTCGCCCGCCCCACCGATCGGCTGGAGGACGTCGTCCGGTTCTATGAGCGGGGCCTGGGCCTTTCCGTCCTCTATCGCTTCGAAAATCACGACGGCTTCGATGGCGTCATGCTGGGATCGCCCGGCGCGCCCTACCACTTCGAATTCACCCGCGCCCACGGCCACGTCGCCGGCGCGGCGCCGACTAAGGATAATCTGCTGGTCTTCTATCTTCCCGTTCCCGCCGAGTGGGAGGCGGCGGTGGCCGCCATGCGCCAGGCCGGCTATGAGCCCACGCCGGCCTTCAATCCCTATTGGGATCGCAACGGCCTCACCTTCGCCGATCCGGATGGCTATCGCGTGGTCCTGCAGCAGGCCGCCTGGGAGGCGTAAGGGCGTTTCCTCAGAGCTGGGAGAGGGTGAACACCATCAGGGCCAGCAGCAGCATGCCAAAGGCGGTCACCGTCGCGAGCCAGACGAAGATCGTCTTCAGCGTCGCCCCCAGCACGCTGGAGCCATAGCCGCCGCGCAGCGTCTGGAAGAGGTTCACCGGGATCCACAGCGCCGCCACGGCCAGGCCATAACCCATGACGCCCAATGGCAGCATCAGCGCCGCCGCATTGGCGAGGAACACGAACGACAACAGGTTCATGGCCACCAGCAGGTGGTCATAGAGAAACAGATCGCGCCGCCGGCCATAAACCGCCGCCAGGCTCAGGCCCACGATCGGCAGCAGCAGGATCGCCACCCTGTGCCCCCAGGCGAACAATACCGAAAGATAGAGCTCGGGATCGTGGGTGGCCTTGTGCAGGCCGCCATTCCACCAGTTGGCGTGCGGATTGGGCGGGCGCGGCGCCGGTGGCAGGCCCTGGGCGGCGCGGTCGGCGTCGGCCACATCCTCGGCGTAGCGCATCCGCGCCGCCGCCGTTTCCCGCTCGAACCGCGCCTCCACCTTCGCCGGCTTTTCATCCGGGTCCTTCAGGTCTTCAAGCCGATCGGTCGCGGCGTCCTTGAGATCGTCGTCCAGATCCTTGACCGCCTCGGCCCGGATGCGCGCCGCCTCGGCCGCCCGGCCCTGGGGCGTCGCCAGGGCGGCGATCCTCGCCGCCTTCTGACGCGCATCGGCCGCCGTCACTTCATGCGCGGCGTGCTCGGCGGCGAAGAAATACAGCACCAGCGCCACCAGAAAAGTGCGGAACGGCGGCACATGCCGCGCCATGCGGTGGTTCATATAGTCCCTGGCCAGGCCCCCGGGCCGGAGGAACAGGGCCGGCAGGGTGGTCCAGAAGCGGCCGTCGAAATCGAACAGCCCCTCGAACATCTCCATCCCCAGGTGGGCGATCGAGCGCTTGTGCGTATCGCAATCCTGGCCGCAGGCGTGGCAGAACGGCCCTTGCAGCGCCGTCCCGCAATTGGCGCACGCCGCGCCCGCCGCCGGGGCCGCCTTGCGCGCGCCGCCCGTCAGATGGGGCAGGGAGTCGATCGCCGCCGCCTCCAGCTCTTCCAACGCCGGCTCCTCTAAGCGATTGCCTCGGATAACAGCTATTTCCCCGCCGCCACCGAGATCGGCGAAACGGGCGCCAACGAAAGCTTCAATCCCAGGGCTTTCACGGCCTTGTTCAGGGTGGCCAAGGTCGGATTGCCGCCCGGACGCAGCGCTTTGTAGATGGTCTCGCGGCTGAGCCCGGTTTCCCTGGCGAAGGCCGAGGCGCCGTGCGCGCGGGCGATATCGCCCAGGGCGGCCGCCACCAGTCCAGGATCTCCGTCCTCGAATACCGCCTCCAGATAGGCGACCTGATCCTCGTGGGTCTCAAGGTGATTCTGGATATCGAACTTGGTTGTCTCCATCGCCATGCCTAAAGCTCCGTGGCCATGATCTTGGCCTTTGAGATATCCGATCGCTGAGTGGATTTGTCGCCGCCACACAGCATGACGATGACCACCTGGCCGCGCCGGACGAAAAAGAGCCGATAGCCCGGCCCGTAATCTATGCGCAGTTCGCTGACGCCTTCGCCCACGGGCTTGACGTCACCGGGATTTCCCAGCTCCACGCGGCGCAGCCGGGCAAGAATACGGCCCCGGGCGGACGGATCGCGAAGCCGCGCGAGCCAATCTCTGAACACCGGGGTGAACCGCACCTCTATCATGGGTATTTTGGTACACGCCTCAAGCGTTTTCGTAAATTAAATTACACGGCGCTTCGAGGTCGAGCCTAGGAGATGAAGATGTCGCTCATCTGGGCTCAGCCGGCGGCTTTTCGCCCAGGGCGATGTCCACGCCATCGGTGATGAGCGCCAGGGCGGCTGGATCCGATGAACCGATTGAGGCGAACGAGTTTGAGACGAAGGTTCGCGGGTCTATGGAGGTGCGGGCGCGAAAACCTGCGAGAGCTTCTCCCGCTGAAGTCAGGTCGCCCAGCTGGGCGCACGCCGCCGCCAGAAGCGCATAAGGCATGGGCCACCCGCTCTGCGCCTGAATGCTGTGCTTTAGCGCGGTGGCGGCTTGTTCGAACTCCGCAAGCGTCAGGTGCGCGAGGCCCCTTATGCCAAGAGCGACGCTCTCCCAGGGCGAGAATGGGTCGAGGCGAAGGCCGGTCTCAAGGTCTTCGATGGCCCGGCGGCCCTCTCCGGCCAGGGCTTGGACCGTGCCGCTCTCGATCCAGGCCAGGGACGAGCCAGGATTGAGCGCCAAGGCCCGTTGCGCAAAGGCAGTGGCGGCGGCGACGTCGCCGGCGAGAACCTTCGCGGTGCTGACGGACACAAGAACGTCGTGATCATCGCGCCCGACCATCAGTGCGCGGGACGCGAGGTCCTGGGCGACGCTCATGTCGTTCTGCGGATCCTTAGACCAGTTGTAGATCGCGACAAAGCCGTGGCAGAGCGATGCCATGCCCAGGGCGGGGCCATGGTTTGGGTCGAGATCGATGGCGCGGTGCAGAAGGTCCAGCGCCGCCAGAACGTCATCGCGCTTCCAACTCCGGTACAGGGCCATGGCGCGCAGGCCCAGATCATAGCTTCCGAGGCTGTCCGTGGGCCGACCCGAAGCACGCCTCAGGTCGGCCTCCTGAATCGCCGGAAGCATGACACCCGCCACCGCCAGGGCGACCCTGTCCTGGAGGGCGAAGATATCGTCTAGCGTGTCCTCGAAACGGTCGGCCCAGACCTGGGTGCCGTCAGCGCCGTCGACGAGCTTGACGGCGATGCGCACGCGACCCCCGGCCTTGCGGACGCTGCCCTCCAGAATGTAGCGCACCCCCAGCGCCCGGGCGGCGTCCTGCGGCGTCGTCCCGGCGCCCTTGAAGGCGAGGCTGGAGGCGCCGCCGATGACGAACAGGGATCGGCATCGCGACAGGGCCCGGGCGATCTCCTCCACCATGCCGTCGGCGAAGTATTCCTGCTCCGGATCGCCGGAGAGGTTGGCGAAGGGCAGGAGGGCGATGGAGGGCTTGCTGGGCACGACAAGCGGCGGGGCCTGCGAGTCCAGTGCCTTAGGCGCGGGAAGGGGCGAGGGCGCCGAGCCTTGGCGCACGGCCTCCAGCACGGTCTGGAACGCCGATTCCGACACCGCACCCGACCAGGACTTAAGGTCCACGCCCTGGCGTTCGCCGAAGAACAGTGGCGGCTCGCAGGCCTCGACGAACACCTGCAGTAGGCGTCCTTGCCCCCTGGCCCGCCGCGCCTCGGCCTTGACGTTCTCGCTCGCCACCGACGCCGGGGACCAGGCGACGATGACGAGCTTGGCCGCCGCCAGCGCCTGCTCGATGGTCGCTTCCCAGGGCGCATTGGGTGGAATGTCCTGGTCCCACCAGACACCCACGCCCTCGGCCCGCAACGCCTCCACCAGCCGGCCCACCGCCGCCAGGTTCTCGCGCTTGTAGGAAACGAAGACATCGGACATGCTGATGCGGCAGCGCCCCTCGTTGCTGCCGTGACCCTAACGAGGCCTTATGGCGACGGGCAAGGGAAACGTCGCCAATGTCCGAAAGCGCGAGCGGGCGCAATGAACGTTCGCGACCCTGAACCGACTCCAGCCAGTCGGTCTCAGCCGCTAGCCCCGGGCGAGCGTCCCGGGTCCTGCATCGTCAGCGCGCTCACCCGGGCGGGGCGGCCGTCCGGCAAGCGGTAGTGGTCGGCGAATACATCGGCCTGGAGCAGGCGGATATCGTCGCCCTGCTTGAGGATCACCGCACCGTTCTCGAACACCTGGGGCGTGGCCGCCGGCCCCAGGAAGCGGCCGGAGCCCGGCACGAAGACCGCCCGGCAATCGTCATGCGCTTTTCGCCGGTGCAGGCCCACGCCCGACGATGGCGTCGGGTCGACCGGCGTCATCCGTTCGGCGACGTAGGCGCGGCTGGAGCTGAACACGGCGCGCATCTTCAAGGTATCGACCGCGTAGGCGATCACGGCCTTGAGTTCCTCGAGCGTCAGCCGATCGGAATCGGAGCCGAGACTTGCGACCTTGGCCATCAGTTTGGCGCCTTCGCCCTCGGTCGCCGGGCCGAAGTTTATCACCGCGGTCCCGTCCCCGGGCGCGACCTGCCAGCACTGGTCGTCGGGATTGAAGAACACGATCCCACGCCCCTGGACCGGCCTGCCGTCGCGGTCGGTGAACGACTCGATCCCAATCTCGCCCGCTGGCGGTGCAAGCGGCTCGCCGCCGCCAGCCAATTTCGGGGTCGGCAGGATGAACCGCAGGGTGTCCGAATAGACGAGCGTGCTCGCGGCGTCGCTGAAGTCGAGGTCGTGGGCGGATATTGTCCGGGTCATGGCCGGAAAGCCTCGCTTCCCTGTCGATGCGCGCATCGACCTCGCTATGAGGAAAGGAAGATGCCTAACGTGGTCGCGCGAACCGTAGCGACGGCGGGGCGCGCCGCGCAAGGGATGCGGTGTCAGCGGGTCCGGGCGTGTGGCCCCTGGCGCCGGTTCCACAGGCCCCAGTCGTCCAGCGCGCCCGAGAGCGCCTTGACGCCAAGGGCCGTGTGATTTTGAATCGCATTTCAGGGGAGGGGCGGCGCCGCGCGCCGGTAGCCTCGCGCCGCGCATTGAGGCTCCAGATGGCATTGACCTTCGCTCCCGCCAATCTGGCGCTCGACCGTGAAGTTCTGACCCGATTCAATATCGACTACATCAATTGGGTTGCCGAGGGGGTAAGGCGGCGGTTCGATATTTCGCTCACCGATCTGCTCGGAATGACCATCCCGGACTACGCCGCCGGCGCCCTGGACAAATTGTGCGAAAACGCGCCGCCGATCGGCGTCTTCCACATCGTGCGAAGGGGTGAGAGCGCGGTCGGCATGAGTGGCTTGCGCCCCGTGCGCGAAGGGGTCGCCGAGATCAAACGCATCTACGTCCCTTCGGCGCTGCGGGGCCAGGGCGTGGGCGACGCTATCCTTCAGCGCCTCATGCAGGAGGCCCGCGCCTTCGGCTACAGGCGTGTCGTCCTGGAATCGGCTCCGTTCATGACGTCCGCGCACCGATTGTACGAAGCCATGGGTTTCCTCGACATTGCCCCCTACGCCAAAGCCGAGGTGCCCGAGGCCCTGCGCCACGATTGGCGATTCATGGGCGTTGAAATCGGCTCCTAGGCCGGCCGGTCCGTCGGCCCGCGGTCCACCCGCGCGCGTCGTTCGGAACGACGCCTCGCCCCCTCTCACCCCTTGCTCACCCTCCCGAAGCTGATGGTGATCAGGCCCGGCTGGACGATGTGATAGCCTCGGCCCAGGCGGCGATAGTCGTTCGCCATCTCGCGCCGCAGTTCGGTCTCGGCCGCCTCGCGCGACGCGCCTCTCGCCATCAGCGAGGCTGCCGCCGCCTCGAAGCCGCGCGCATCCGTCGGCGCCACGCCCAGGCCGTCGTCGCGGATGGCGGTGAACAGGGCTTCCTTGGCCGGCGGTGTCCAGGGGCGGAAACGACAGGCGCACCGCATCGCTCACCCGGGCCTCCACATCCCGCAGCCCGGCCTGATGCATCAGCACCGGCGTCTTCATGCCGATGTTGTGGTCGATGCCCGTGCGTCGCCTAAGATCCGCGTTCATCGCCTGGAACAGCGATAGCGGCGCCTGGTCCTGCTCCTCGGTCTCATGCACGTGAATGAGGGCGTTGATCGCGTTGTGGCTGGCGTCGCAGGCGATCACCAGGCCGCCGTCGCGGGTCACGCGGATCATCTCGGCCAGGGCGGCCTTGGCGTCGGGCAGGTGCATCAGCAGGGCGTGGGCGAAGGCCACGTCGAAGTGATCGTCCTTGAAGGGGGTCAAAGTGGCGTCGCCAAGCACGAAGCGCGCCTCGCACGGGGCGCTCTGGGCGAACAGCGCCCGTCCCTTTTCCAGCAAGGGCGCGGATCGGTCGAGGCCCGTATACTCGCTCCCCGCCGCCAGCATCGGCATGAGGAAAAGGCCGGCCCAGCCGTAACCACAGCCGAAGTCCGCCAGGCGGCGCGGCCGATCGTCCAGCCGCCACACCTCGCGCACCAGAAACCGCCAATAGTCCTCGTTGTGATAGAGCGGGCGGGTGGCGCTCAACAGGTCGGCCTTGTCGTCCCAGTCGGTCATCGCCGCCCCTCCGCCCAAAGGCGCGAACGACACAAGCCCAGGCCGGGGCCGCCGTCCAGGGTCGCCTCCGCATGCGTCAGCCGTTCCATGGCCGGGCCGAGCCGTCGCCGGACCGGTGCGCGCCCAAGCCGCCTTATGTGAATCGGGCGGCGCCGCCAGGATCGGGCGCCTATATCTGGACGTGACGCCTCTCGGAGGTCTCTGTGGACGTTGAGCCTAGGTCGATGAAACAGTTTGTTTGCCCCTCCTGCGGCGCGGTCAACCGGACGCCCGAGGGCCGCGACGCCCGGCAGGCCAAGTGCGGAAAGTGTCACAGCGGCCTGCTCACTGGCGCGCCCATCGAGGTGTCCGGCGCCCAGCTCCAGTCGCACCAGAGGTCTACAAAGGGCGCGGCCTTGCTGTTGGATGTTTGGGCGCCTTGGTGCGGGCCATGCAAATCGATGGCCCCTCAGTTCGCGGCCGCCGCCAAGGACCTGGAGCCGGATGTGCGTCTTTTGAAATTGAATTCCGATGCGGAGCCGGCGGCGGCCAGCGCGCTTGGCGTGTCTGGCATTCCCGCCTTGTTTCTCATCCGCGACGGCAAGGTGATCGCCAAGACCGCCGGCGCCATGCCCGCCAGTCAAATCGTCAGTTGGACGCGCCAGGCGCTCTCGCGAGCGGCGGCCTAGAACAGCGAAAGAAATCCCTTCATCCCCCCACGCTCGATAGGAACTCGCATGAACACCGTCCTCATCACCGGATGCTCCTCCGGCTTCGGCCTCGAAACGGCGCGCTATTTCCTGGATCGGGGCTGGAGCGTGATCGCCACCATGCGCACGCCGCGGGAGGATCTGCTGGCGCCCTCCGATCGCCTGCGGATCCTGCCGCTCGATGTCACCGACGCGGGCAGCATCGCCAGCGCGGTTAAGGCCGCCGGCGCCTTCGACGTCCTGGTCAACAACGCCGGCGTGGGCATGGTCGGCCCCCTGGAAGGCGTCTCGATGGACAAGATCCGCGAGCTGTTGGAGACGAACACCCTGGGCACGATCGCCATGACCCAGGCCGTGCTGCCGCGCTTCCGCGAGCGGGGCTCGGGGGTGATCGTCAATGTGACCTCCGGCGTGACGTTCCAGCCTCTGCCCCTGATGTCGATCTACACGGCCAGCAAGGCGGCGGTGAACGCCTTCAGCGAGTCGGTGGCGCTGGAACTGGCGCCGCTGGGAATTCGCGTGCGCATCGTCATCCCCGGCCGGGCGCCCGAAACGCCCTTCGGCGAGAACGCGCGCGGCCGCATGGGCCTCAATATCCCCGACCCCTACCAGGCGCTCGGGGCCCAGATGCTCGCCCGCTTCGGCGCCGGCGGCCCCGTCACCTATTCGCGCGATGTCGCCGAAGCCGTATGGCGCGCCACCACCGACCCCGCCTGCCCCATGCGGCTCCCGGCCGGCGCGGACGCCGTGGAACGGGCGGCAGCGGCGTAGGGCTGGCGCCTCGCGGCGGGGTGGGACTGTCTCGGTTCTGCGCCAGGAGCGGACATTTTGATTGTCGCCGCAGGCGGCTCTCGGCGCGAACTACTTTCGTGCCACGAAGCCTCGGCCATACCGATCGACCCAGGTATAGGAGATGAAGGGATCGCGTTCGGCCTCGCGGCGCGCCGTCTCGACGGCGCCGGCTGTCAGAAGTTCGGCGTGTTCCTCAGGGATCATTGCGCGATTCATGAGGGAGAGGCCGGCGGCGGTTAGCTTGAAGATCGCGCCGGTGGGACCGTGGACCATTTCGCCGGTTAATGGGTTGAAGTTGTAGGCGCGCAACCCGCCAATAGGGGCGAAGCGCTTGTTAACATCCGTCATGCCGGAACTGTCCGGCGAGGGAGCTCAAGCCAAAACGACGTACCTCCACCTCGCCCATTTGACGTAGGGGCTCGGCGGGCAAGATCAAGGCTAGGTCTGCCGCCCGGCTCGAAACTGCACCAAGATGACAAGTGCTCCTGTCCCCGTGATGGCGTAAGGACAACCTGCGGATCGCGCAGCGGCACTTTGCGATTGATGAGGATGACGAAGCGTTTTCGGAACTCTACGCAGAGCTTGACGCACATATTGAGGAGCTAGAAGCGGCGACGCCTGCGCCCGACAGATCAGGGTGGACTGCCCCTTCAGCCGATAGCTCGGCCGAAGCAACGGCAACCGCTAAACCCATCTTTTTCGATGTTGACGACTGACCGGCGTCGCCGCTGCGACTGACGCCCGGTCCGCGCTGCAACGGTGACAGGTGCTCCTTGTGTCTTCGAGATCGGAATGCCACGGCGCAGCCAGGGAGTTTCTTCTCTCCGACGTGACCAAGCCGCGCAGAGAGGCTCAATCATCGTTCATCCGAAATGGCCTGATCCGAACAACCCATCAGATAGCCCAGGGCATCAGCCACGTGGACGGGCACTAACATCTCCATATCACGCAGGGGTTTTCCAATGAACTCGCTCTCGGTGAAAATTGTGATGTCTAAAGGCACACCTATGCGTGCGCCGAGAGGTTCCAACGCGGCGCGAATTTTGCGACCAAGCTGAGCCAATGACGGTGTTGGACGGACAACCACCACAAGGTCGAGGTCATTGAAATGCTTGGCATGAAAGTAAGAGCCCATTCCATAGACGGCGCAGACACCATCAAGCTTCTGTGCTGTTCGACGGATCGCCGCTATCGTCGTCCTGCTTGGGGCCACGTCCGAAGTCCTTGTGCCGAATAGCCGGAGCAAACGTGCCTGCATTATATAGACCGATGTTGCGATCTCGGCAGAATTCAGTTGCCTCTTTGGTGGCTCCGTTCCACTTTCCCCCGTAGTAAATCACGTTGGCGCTAGGGAACGCTTCCACAACACGGGCGACAAGTTCTTCCGAAACGGAATATGCCTCCACGCAAACGATGGTGAGGGCATCCATCTGATTGACCCGCTCGATCTCAAATACGATATCGTCGTGACGGTATAGCTGTCTGACATTTTCATGCGACCCAAGAATTCTCTCCAAGAACATAATTTGAGAGAATGCCACGCCAAAGTCGTTGCTGCCATTGTTCATCCGAATGAGTCCGCAAACATTTTGGGGAACAGAGGATAAAAGTCCTTACGCTCGTACACATGTTCCTCAAAACTTTCAACGTGACTCACGAATTCAGAGAAGGCGACCGCTTGATCCTTTTTCATCAGATGGCTATTTCCACGAATGATGTTGATTATCCGTCGGTTATTCGGGATTATCTTGTCAACGCGCCGCATGGCCCACAGATCGAACGAGTTGGAGCCGGGTGATCGCGCAGCCACATCCGACCTCGGACCAAGCTCCTTCCACGTAACGTAGTTCTCAGCCAGGAGCAGCGCCGTGACCTTCCTCATCTCCTCGAAACTGTTGAACCGCTCGTCCGCACCCCACCGGCGGACCCTCGACTCATGCTGCTCCTTCCATCCGCGAAGCATCTCGACTGGGAATTCTCCATCCGGGCTCTTGTCTACCTCGCGGTGGTGCGTTGGGCAGAGCAAGATCAAGTTGTCATAGAAGTCTTCGCCACCCACCCCGTCACCACGCGGTCCTCTCTTGGAATGAGCGATGATGTGCGCCATCTCACCGATGATATAGTCGGCTCCGCGCTCCGCTAGTCGAGTAAGGTCTTCCGTGCATCCGGGCTTTGAGCAGCGACCAGCCGCCCTGCCCCACAGCAGCTTAATGTCCAGGGGTGATGTAACCATGGCCCTCAAGGTAGGGCGAAACCTACGCATTAGGGAGGGGTGCGTCTTGCGGACCGACCGAACGCCCCGAATGAACGGGTTTCAGGGCAATCCCTGCAAGCTTGGAAGCCGGCGTTCCCAAAACGTCGGCCATGAGTCATCACCCACGCCCCCTAGACACCACCCTCACATTCCCCGACTCTGCCCCGCATCGGAGGTCCCTCCCATGCGATCCCGCCTGCCTGCCGCCGTCGCTTTCGCCGCCATCCTCGCCGCCGGCCCCGCGCTCGCCGGGCCCACCTGTCAGAATCGCGCCGGGGCGCCCGCCCGCTGCGGCACGGCGGGGGCCATGCCTCTGGGCTGGACGGCGCCGGCCGAGGTGCGCGAGGCGGCCCAGCCCTCGGCGCTGAGCACCCGTGAAGTCCTCTGCCTCATCGCCCTCGTCGGCGCCGTCTTCGCCCTCATCGCCCTGATGCCGAAATTCGATGGCCGGTGGGATCGCCAAGAGGGGGAAGATTAGGGGCGGGGCCTGGCGTCCGCGCTGCCCGAGCCGGGCGCCCCGGATTAAGTCAATCCCTGTTGACTTGCCTCCGAAGCGGGGTCAACTTTCCGGTCAAGAGCACCCTGGGAAGGAAGCCATGAATATCGCCGTCAAGATCGAAGCCGCTCAGGCCGCCGCCGAGGATGCGGCCCTCCCCCTGGAAAAGCTCAATCCGGCCCGGGTGGATCGCTTCTATAACGACACCATCTGGCCGGTGTTCGCGCGCCTGCGCCGGGAGGATCCGGTCCATTTCACCCCCGAGAGCGAATTTGGTCCCTATTGGTCGGTCACCAAGTGGCACGACATCATGGCGGTGGACACCAACCATGAGGCCTTCTCCTCGGCCGAGGGCATTGGCCTGGCCAATCTCGCGGATGTGGCCGAGCAGGAGAGGGCCCTGGAGGCGCTGGGCCAGCCGCCTCGCCCACGTGGCGGCGCCGGCTTCATCACCATGGATGAGCCGGAGCACAGCGTCGGGCGCAAGGCGGTGAGCCCCACCGTGGCCCCCAGCAATCTGCACGCCATGTCGCCGGTGGTGCGCGAGCGCGCCGGCCAGATCCTCGATTCCCTGCCCATCGGCGTCGAGTTCGATTGGGTCGATCTGGTCTCGAAGGAACTCACGGCCATGACCCTGGCCACCCTGTTCGATTTCCCCTTCGAAAAGCGCCGCAAGCTCACCTGGTGGTCGGATATGATCATGAACCAGCCCGGCCATGGCCCCGTGGAGTCATGGGAGCAGAAGGGCATGGCCATGTTCGAGTGCTTCGGCGCCTTCCAGGAGCTGTGGGATCAGCGGATCAACGCCGAGCCCGGCATCGATCTGATCTCCATGATGGCCCACAACCCGGCCACGCGGAACATGCCCATGGAGACCTATCAGGGCAATGTCATCCTCCTGATCGTCGGCGGCAACGACACCACCCGCAACACCATTTCCGGCAGCGTCTATCAGCTGAACAAGAATCCGGATCAGTACGCCAAGCTGCGCGCCAATCCGTCTCTCGTCCTGCCCATGGTCTCCGAGACCATCCGCTACCAGACACCTCTGGCCCACATGAGCCGGGTCGCGACGCGCGACATCGAGCTGGGCGGCAAGACCATCCGGAAGGGCGACCAGGTGGTGATGTGGTACATCTCCGGCAACCGCGACGAGGAGATGATCGAAAATCCCAACGACTACATCATCGATCGCGAGCGCCCGCGCCAGCACATGAGCTTCGGTTTCGGCATCCACCGCTGCGTCGGCAATCGCGTGGCCGAGATGCAGCTCACCATCATCTGGGAGGAGATCCTCAAGCGCTTCCCGGAGATCAAGGTGGTCGGCGAGCCGGTGCTCAACTGGTCGTCCTTCGTTCACGGGTTCGAGACCCTGCCGGTGATCATCCCCACCCGTAACTAGGGGCCGGCCCGTGCCGACCGCGAAGGCCGACGCCGAGGCGATCGAGCAAAGCCTGGAGATCGCCGGCGAACGCGGCGGCGATCTCACGCCCATCGTCTATGCCCGCCTCTTCGAGCGCCAGCCGGAGATGAAGGCCCTCTTCTGGCGCGACACCACCGACGCCATCAAGGGCGAGATGCTGATGCGCGCCTTCGAGGCCATCCTCGACTTCATCCGTGAACGGAAGTTCTCCGACCACATGATCCAGACCGAGGTGATTACCCACGCCGGCTATGATGTGCCCCCCGACGTCTTCGCCACCTTTTTCGGCCTCGTCGCCGAGGTCGTCCAGGAAGCCTGCGGCCCCGACTGGTCCGCCCCCATGGCCGCCGCCTGGCGCCGCACCCTCGCCGACCTCAACCACTACGTCACCCACACCGAACAGGTGGCGCCTTAGGGGGTGGGCCCATCTCCCTTACCCCCACCGTCATCGCCGGTCGTCCGCCGAAGTCCTCTCCTCCCGTTGGCGTGGGGGAGGGGGCTCAGTGGAGCTCAAACGTCCGCGCCAAGCTGGAGCCCCCATCCCCGGCTTCGCCGGGACTTCCCCCAGGGGGGGAAGAGAACGCATCCCCTCTCCTCCCCCCTTGGGGGAGGGGGACCCCGAAGGGGTGGAGGGGGCTCCAGCCGGACTCCCCAGGGGGGGAAGAGAAGCGAAGGCGTCGGTCTCCGTGATCTCCGTGCCCTCCGTGGTGAATCCCCAGCCCAACCCCACCCCTACCTTGTATGCGCCTCGATCCAGTCGCCGATCACCTTGAGAGCGGCGGGGGAGACGGTCTCTTCGATGGATTGGTACTCGCTGGGCGCGCCGGTCCTGGCGGTCTGGAAGAGGTGGTTGAGGCCGGGCAGCTCCAGGGTCGTCACGTCGGGGTTGGCCGAGGTCGCCGCCTTGATCGCCGCCAGGTCCTCCTTGGGCGGCACCTGCAGATCCAGCGAGCCGTCGATGGCCAGGATCGGGACCCGCACCTTGGCGAGGGTCGGGGCCGGATCGTAGTTGAAGAAGAAGCGGAACCAGTCCGTCGCGGCCGGCGCCACGGCCGCCTCGGCGGCGGCGTCGGAGAGGCCGGCGGCGATGAGCAGGGCCTTGGCCTGGTCATGCGCCTCGCGCGCGTCCTTGGCGTTCTTGATCGCGGCATAGACCTTGGCGTTCAGCGCCCCGTTCCTGGCGACGATGTCCGGCGCCACGCCCATGGCGAGCGCGATCAGCCGCCCCTGCTCGGTGAGGAGCCTGTCGCCGGGAATGCCCGGCCCGGCCATCAGCACGATCCAGGCGACGTGCGGATCCTTCACCGCCACCATGGGCGCGATCATCCCGCCCTCGCTGTGGCCGATCAGGCCGATCTTCTTCGCGTCGATCTCGGGCCGGGTCTTCAAAAAGGCGACGCCGGCCTCCACGTCGGTGGCGAAATCGGCCGAGGTGGCGTGGACTACATCGCCGGTCGAGCCGCCCATGGTGCGGTCGTCGACCCGCAGCACCGCGATCCCCCGCCGGCTCAGATAGTCGGCCAGCACCAGGAACGGCTTGTGGCCGGCCACGGTCTCGTCGCGATCCTGCAGGCCCGAGCCGGTGATCAGCAGCGCCGCCGGAAACGGCCCGGCGCCTTGCGGCAGGGTCAGGGTCCCGGCCAGGTGATTATGGCCGGCGGGATTGTCATAACCCACCTCGACGCTGCGATAGGGAAAGGGCGGCTTGGGCAGCTGGGGCCGGGCATAGGCGGCCGGCCCCGCCGCGCCCGCCGCGCGCCGGGTGAGGGTCAAGGGGAAGGTACGGCCGGACTGGGTCCATTGGCCGGTGAGGGTCTGGCCATCGGCCGAGAGATCGCCTTCGAACACGCCCCCGATCGCCTTGATCTCGAACGTCACCTTGGTCCCGTCATGGACGATGGACGTCAGCGCGCCGGGGAAGCCGCCCTGATCGACGCTCCGCAGATTGCCCACCGTGCCGGTCGATCCCGTCGAGATGGTGAACACCAGCCGCAGCTTGCCCAGCGCCCCCACATCCAGCGCCCCATCCCAGGCCCCGTCCAGGCCGGTCACCACCGGATGGCTCGGCGTCGGGCCATGGACGAGGGTGAGCGGCAGGGTGGTCGCCCCGCGACTCCATTGTCCCACATAGCCGCCTGCCGCCGCGTCCCAGGCGCCGGCGTAGTGGGCGCCGATCGTGGGCGCCTCGAACGCCAGATGGCCGTCCTTCGCCTCCACCTGGGTCAGCGGCAGGTCGGCGAGGCCCTGGTCCAGGGCCTCCATGGTCCCGGTCAGCCCGCTCGCGCCCGCCTCGATATGGAACGCCAGATGGGAGACGGCCCCCGACTTGACGGTGACCGCCCCAACCCAGTCCCCCCGCGCCCCGCCCGCCTGCGCCGCCGCGTGCCCGGCCATCAGAAACCCCAAGGCGCCCAGAAAACCGGCCACTCCGCGAAACCTCGACATCGCGCCTCCCCGTTTTTTTGGCGAGGGTGCGCCGACTGGCCCCCAGGTTCAATCCTCCACGCGCTCACCTCACCCCACCCGCGTCATCCCCGCCGAAGTAAAGCGAAGCACAACGGAAACCTAAGGACCCAGGGGACCGGGCGGCGAGGGCGCCCTCTCCTCCCCCTTCTGGGGGAGGGGGACCCCGAAGGGGTGGAGGGGGCTCCAGCTAGGCTGACAGGCTCGAGTCAAGCTGGAGCCCCCTTCCCCGGCTTCGCCGGGACTTCCCCCAATGGGGGAAGAGAAAGAACAGCCAGCTTCAATCCGCGCTGAACGTGACCCCTGGATCCCGCATCTCCTCTCCGCTTCGCTCCACTCCACCCGGGATGACCCAGGAGGTTGGGGGCGAGGGAGATCCCCGAAACTGGGACGTTACCCGGCGGCTCAGGCTCGGCTATCTTCCGATCCCGCCGGCCGGGCCCGGCGCCATTCGACCGAGCCGAACACAGAGAGGCCGCCAGCGATGCGCTTAACGATCCTGTCGGCGCTTGCCGCCCTCGCCGTGGCCGCAAGCCCCGCCGCTCGCGCCGACGACATCTATTATCGCGGCAAGACCACCGCCACCCCCGCGCTCCGCAAGGATGTCCTCAAGCAGATCACCGACGTCGGCGTCGCCGATCTGGGGTGCGACGTGATTGATACGGTCGAATTCAAGATCCTGCCGTCCGCCTACGCGCCCGACGTCGCCGACGATCCCTCGGCGCCGGCGAAAGAGACCTATGAAAAATGGACCGTCACCATGTGCGGGCACATCTCGCCCTTCCTGGTCGGCTTCTGGCGCGCCCCCGACGGCGCCGCGAAGTTTCGAGTGATCCACCCGTTTCCCGACGCCGCCAACGGTCGCCCTTAGGGCGATATGCCGAGCGCCTTCAGCACAATCTGAGCCAGGACGATCACCCCCGCGCCGCCCAGCACCGTGGAGGCGACGAACAGCTTCAGCCGCGACTCCAGAGATTCCAGCTGGTGGCCGAGTTCAGCGCGGGTGGCGCCGAGGTCGGCCTTGGTGGCCAGGTGATCGTGGTTCGACGATGGCTGGACCACCGTGACGATCGCCTCGGCGCTCACATCGGTAAGGCCCGCGCTCTTGAGCGCCTTGGCCGCCGAGAGCGTGTCGAACGACGAGATCATAACATGAACATGGCTCGGCTTGGAGCCGGGCGCAATTCCTACCGCACCAGCACCCGCATCGCCTTATCCAGGCCCTCGATGGTGAGGGGGAACATGCGTTCGCCCAGCAGTTGGCGCATCACGCCGATGGAAGGGGTGTGGTCCCAGTGGCGGGCCGGGGTGGGGTTGAGCCAGGCGACGCTCTCCCAGGTCTTGGCCACCCGGTCCATCCACACCGCCCCGGGCTCCTCGTTCCAGTGCTCCACCGAGCCGCCCGGATAGGTGATCTCATAGGGGCTCATGGTGGCGTCGCCGACGAAGATCACCTTGTAGTCGCGGCCGTACTTGTTGAGGATTTCCCAGGTGTCCAGCTTCTCGGTATGCCGGCGCCGGTTGTCCTTCCACACGCCCTCATAGAGGCAGTTGTGGAAATAGAAGAACTCCATGGTCTTGAACTCGGTGCGCGCGGCGCTGAACAGCTCCTCGCAGACGCGGATGTGGCTGTCCATCGAGCCGCCGATATCGAAGAATATCAGCACCTTGATGGTGTTGCGCCGCTCGGGCTGCATGATCAGGTCGAGATAGCCCTTGTTGGCCGTCTCCTTGATCGTGCCTTTCATGTCGAGCTCGTCCGGCGCGCCTTGGCGGGCGAATTTGCGCAGGCGGCGAAGGGCGATCTTGATGTTGCGGGTGCCGAGCTCGACCGAGTCGTCGAGGTTCTTGTACTCGCGCTTGTCCCACACCTTGATCGCCCGGCCGTGGCGGCCCTTGTCCTGGCCGATGCGGATGCCTTCGGGGTGATAGCCGTCGGCCCCGATGGGGAAGTTGCGGCCCTTGCCCCGGGCGTTCTCGTCGCCCTCCTCGTCGCCATCGCCGCCACCCTGGCCGTTCTTCATCTGCTCCTGGAGCATCTCCATGAGCTTGTCGAAGCCGCCCATGGCCTCGATCTGCTTCTTCTCCTCCTCGGTGAGGAAGCTCTCGGTCAGGCGCTTGAGCCATTCGGCGGGGATGTCGGTGGCCTTCTCCAGGCTCACCAGCTCCAGGCCCTTGAACACATGGCCAAACACCACGTCGAAGCGGTCGAGGTGCTTCTCGTCCTTCACCAGCACCGCGCGCGAGAGGTAGTAGAAATCCTCCACCCGCCGGTCGATCACCGACTTGTCCATGCCCTCCATGAGCATGAGATATTCCTTGAGCGTCACCGGCACCTTGGCCGCCTTCAGCTCGGTGAAGAATTGCATGAACATGGGCGCGGCTCTCGACGGTCTCGAACGGGCGTTTGAACCCGAGGATGGGGCCGAGGGAAGCGTCTGTCCAGAGGCATCCTCCTTCCCGTTTGCATGGGAGGGTCGAGAGGGAGCGAAGTCCGGCGTGGGGCGGTGCGGGGCGGGCCGCGCCAGAGCCCGCGCCTCGCCACCGCCTAGAGCAGGATGGCTTTGGACGGAACCGCCTAAAGGCTGAATCCTGCTCTAGATTCAAAAGTGAAGAGCCTGATTCACCCTTCACATCTGTTCCGTGTGAAGGGATCAGGCTCTAGTGAACCCGGCCGTGCTCGCGCGCCTCCATGGCGTCCAGCCGCGCCAACGCCGCGCGCACGTCGTCCAGGGGGACCGGCTCGGGGGTGCCCAACAACCATCTCAGGCACGGCTGGTCCTGAACCGCCGAAGCGTCGGACGCCCAGGATGAGAGGATCTCCCGCTTGTCGCGCGGCGTGAGGTGGGGATCCTTCACCACATCGGCGGGGTTTTCAAAGCCAATAGCGGGACGAACGCCGCGTTCGAGAGCGGTCCTGAGACTGCAGGGCGCGCCCCGCAGGTCGAAGATCTGTTCCGACGTCGCCAGTCGCATCATCGCGTCTCCTGTCTTCTCCTTATCTCCACATGCGCCGGCGCGCCCGCCGGGGCGCGCCGGACTGAGTTTGACGCCGTAAGCGCTCAGGCCGCGCGGGCGTCCGCCGGTTCCTTGTGAATCCGACGCACGTTCGGGCCGGCGCCCGCGGCGCCGATCTCGATGCGCCGAGGCTTCAGCGCCTCGGGCACCTCGCGGGCCAGATCGATCGAGAGCAGGCCATTGTCGAAGGACGCCGACTTGACCACCACGTAGTCGGCCAATTCGAACTTCCGCTCGAAGTCGCGGCCGGCGATACCCCGATGAAGGTAGATGCGATCGCCTTCCTCCGCCGCCCTGGCCTTGCGGCCCGTCACGACCAGAAGGTTTGGCAGGGCCGTGATCTCGAGTTCGTCTGGGTTGAAGCCCGCCGCGGCCAGGGTGATGCGGTAGCCGTCATCGCCGCTCTTTTCGACGTCATAGGGCGGAAAGCCAGCGTCTCCCTCGCTCCTCATCGCGCTCTGGACGAGGTCCGCCATTCGGTCGACGCCGATCATCGACCGGTAAAGGGGAGAAAAGTCATATGCCGTTCTCATTTCCATCTCCTCCGAACGAGCAAGTTGGACCTAAGCGGCGCCCGGAAGCGCGGGCGCCCCCTTGACTGTCGTCGAGCCCTGGCGGCGCTCGACGGCGAAAAAATTAGGAAGGCCAAAAACGGCGTCAAGACCCCCGCTTGCGGATTTTTTCACCGCGCCTAACTCGGTCCCGCAAGGGCCGGAAACGGCCGCTCGCGCCTTAAGCTTCGGGTCTGGAATGAGCCTGCCGCCGAATCTCCTGTCGGCTTTCGTCATCGTCTTCGTGACGATCGGTCCGATCGAAACCGCGGTCGTCTTCGCCGCCCTCACGGCGGGGGCGCATCGGCCGGAGCGCGGGAGCCTGGCCGCGCGTTCCGTAATGATTGCCGGCGTTGTGCTGCTGCTGTTCGCCCTGGGCGGCGGCGCGGTGCTTTCGCTGCTCCACGTGTCGCTGCCGGCCTTTCGGGTGGCTGGCGGAGTCCTCCTGTTCCTGCAGGCCGTGACCCTGACCTTTTCAAATCCCGGCCTCTCGTCGATCAGCGCGAGCGAAACACGAGATGCGCAACAGGCCGGCGACATCGCGGTGTTTCCCCTGGCGTTTCCGCTGATCGCGGGGCCTGGCAGCCTTGCGGCCGTCGTATTGGTCATGGGCCGCACGGAGGCCTGGCTGGAAAGAGCCGCGGTGGTGCTGATGGTCGCGATCTGCCTGGGTCTGACCTATGTCGCGATGCTCGCGTCTGAACGCCTGGCGCGCCGTCTGGGGCGGACGGGCTCGGACGTTGTCGGCCGGATATCCGGTGTGTTGCTCGCGGGTCTGGCCGTGCAATTTATTTTCGATGGGGTGCGGCAGGCGGCCCTGTTTGCGTCGTCCTGAAAAGAACGAACGCTAAGTTTGGGACTGGGGTAGAATAGGCCCGCGGTCAGGGCGCCGACGGAGAAGACGCTCGGAATTCTTGTTGGGTCATTGGCGACGAAACGCGGCGCCCCTCGGTTGGAGAGGCCATGGACTGCGCCAATTCGGGGGCGATCAACCGGGGAGGGCCGGCTGGAAAATGAGCCTACGGGTGGAGGCGATTGATAGGCTTGCGGGCAAGTCATGTCGGACAAATATGTCGCCCGCCATAGTCTCTTCGCCAACCCCGACCGCGCTCGCTGGTCGAGGAACAACCCGCGTCGCGCCGCGTTGCTATCAGCGGCCCGACAATTGGGAAGCTGACGGGCGTTGGGGGTCGTGGCCATGAGCCTGCTTCTTTTGCTCGTCGAAGACGACCCTCTCATCATCGATGTTTTGGACGACGCTCTCACCGCCGCCGGTTACCAGGTGAGAAAGGCGAAGAACGGCGCTCAAGCGCTCGACGCCATCGAAGCCAACGCCTCCGATCTGCGGGCCGTCGTCACGGACATCAAGCTTGGCGAGGGCCCGGACGGCTGGGCGATCGCCCAGAGGGCGCGCGAACTCATCCCCAACATGCCCGTCGTGTACATGAGCGGCGACAGCGTTCATGAGTGGGCGTCTAAAGGCGTGCCTGGCAGCGCCGTCCTGGCCAAGCCGTTCGCGCCCGCGCAACTGGTCACGGCCGTCTCCAACCTGGCGACCGAGGCTGACGCCCACGCGCCGCCGCCGGGTGACGGCGCCGCCCAATAGCGGAAAGCGCGACCCCGCCGGACGTGGGGGCTGGTTCGCCTGGGTGAGACCTTCGCTGGGCCCGCGGCGCCATGCAGGCGAGCGGGAGGAGGTCAGCCTCACCCCCGCCGGTAGATGAAATCCCGATCGAGGGTTCGGCCCACCTTGAAGTGATGCTCGCCGACCTTCTCGAAGCCAAGGCGGGCGTAGAACCTCTGAGCGCGCCAGTTCTCCGACCAGACGCCCAGCCATAGCCGCCCGGTCCGGGTCTCCTCGAGCCAGGCCATGGCCACGTCCATCAGCGCCTTGGCCACCCCCTCGCCCTTCCAGCCTTCGAGCACATAGAGCCGCTTGAGCTCGCCGCATTGCGGCGTCACCTCGGCGTGCGCCAGGCCGCAGGGCCCGGCCGCGGCGTATCCCACCGCCTCGCCCTCCCATTCCGCCAGCCAGGCGGCCTTGTCCGGATCGGCCAGCTCCGCCGCGATCCGGTCTGGCGAATAGGCCTCGGTCAGGAAGGCCTCCAGATCCTCCGGCGGATAGAGATGGGCGAAGGTCTGGCTGAAGGTCGTGCGGCCGAGTTGCGCCAAAGTCTCCGCGTCGGGCGGCCCGGCGCGGCGAATCGTGGTCTTCGTCATGGTCGAAGCAGCTTGGTCTGGTTTAAGGAGCGGTCCATGGCGCTCGCCCTCTACACCCATGCCGACATGTTCGGCCACCGTCCGCATGATGGCCATCCCGAGCGGCCGGAGCGCCTGGCCGCGGTGATGGGGGCCATGGACGACTCCGATCTCGTCCTCGATCGCCAAGAAGCGCCGCTGGCCGAGACGGCCGACCTGGCCCGCGTCCACAGTGAGGGGTTCATCGCCGCCATCGAGGCCATGGCCCCGTCGGCCGGTACGCGCGCTCTCGATCTCGACACCGAAATGTCGCCAGGCAGCCTGATCGCCGCTTTTCGAGCGGCCGGCGCGGTGAACGCCGCGGTGCGCGCCGTGGCGAGGGGCGAGGTGGCGCGGGCGTTCTGCGCCGTGCGGCCTCCCGGCCATCACGCCGGACCGGCGAGCGCCATGGGTTTCTGCATCTTCTCAAACATCGCCATCGGCGCCCGGGTCGCCCAGGCCGAGGGCCGCGCGCGCATCGCCATCGCCGATTTCGACGTCCACCATGGCAACGGCACCCAGGCGGTGTTCGAGACCGATCCCACCGTCCTCTTCGCCTCGGTGCATGAGAGCCCGGCCTATCCCGGCACCGGCGATCCTTCCGAGACCGGGGCCGGCAATGTGGTCAACGCCATCGTCGCCCCGGGCTCGGCCCGCGAAGCCTGGCGCGCCGCCTTCGAGGGCCTGATGGCGCGGATCGACGCCTTCGCCCCGGACCTGATCCTGATCTCCGCCGGCTTCGACGCCCACGCCCGCGATCCCCTGGCCTATCAGCAGCTCGAGGCCGAGGACTTCGCCTGGGCGACGCGGGCCCTGGTCTCGGTGGCCAACGCCCGCTGCGGCGGCAGGATTGTCTCCTCCCTGGAGGGCGGCTACGACCTTGAGGGCCTCGGCCGCTCGGCCCTGGCCCACGCCCGCGCTTTGGCCGCGGCGTGAGCGAAACCGTCGTGCAGGCGAGGGCCGCCACGGCCGGTCGGCCCGGCGTCATCGTCCTGGCCCGCCATGGCGAGCCGGCGCTCTCGCGCGAGGTGCGGCTTTCGGCCAGCGAGTATCGCGACTGGTGGGCGCGCTATGAGGAGGGCGGCCTTAAGGACGTTCAGGATGCGCCCGAGGATCTCAAGGCGGTGGCCGCCCGCGCCGGCGTCGTCCTCGCCTCCACCCGCCTGCGGTCGATCCAGAGCGCCGATCTCCTCACCGGCGGCGGCTCTTTCGCCCGGGAGCCGGGTTTCATCGAGGCGCCCCTGCCGCCGCCCCGGTTTCCGGCCTGGGTGAAGCTCTCGCCCAGGGTGTGGGGATTTCTGGCCAGGTTCTGGTGGTGGTGGTTCGACCATCACGAGGGCCAGGAGTCGCGCCGCGAGGCTCAGGGCCGGGCCGCCGCCGCCGCCGATCGCCTGATCGCCCTGGCGGCCGGCGGCGCCGATGTGCTGCTGGTGGCCCATGGCTTCTTCAACGCCATGATCGGCCGCGCCCTGATCGCCAAGGGCTGGCGCCGCACGCTGGGGCGCGGCTGGCGCTACTGGTCCGTGAGGAGGTTCGAGGCGCCATGACCGCGAAAGACCTGATGGCCGACGACATGGCGGCCGTCCGCGCCCTCTTGAGCGCCAAGCCCAGGCCCACCACCCTGGCCGAGCGCCGCGCCCGTCTCGACGAGGTGGCCGGGGCCGATCCGGTGGCGAGCGACATCGCCTTCGAGAGCCTGGCGCTGGGCGGCGTTCCGGTGGAGCGGTCGCTGGCGCCAGGCGCCGATCCTGGCCGCGTGCTGATCTATTTCCACGGCGGCGGCTATTGCTCCGGCTCGATCGCCAGCCATCGCGGCATGGTCGCCGAGGCCGGCCGCGCCGCCGGCGTCGCCGCCCTGGCCGTGGGTTATCGCCTGGCGCCGGAACATCCCTTTCCCGCCGCCCTGGAGGACGCCCTGGCGGTCTGGAACGCCCTTGTGGCCGAGGGCCTCGATCCGGCCAAGCTGGCGGTCGGCGGCGACAGCGCCGGCGGCGGCCTGACCCTGGCCCTGATGCTGTCGCTCAAGGCAGGGGGCCGGCCCTTGCCCGCCTGTGGCTGGCTGATCTCGCCCTGGACGGATCTCGCCATGACCGGCGCCACCCTGACGACCAAGGCGAGCGTCGATCCGCTCATTTCGGAAACCTATCTGCGGGAATTGGCCGGCCAGTATCTCGCCGGCGCCGATCCGGCGAACCCGCTGGTCTCGCCGCTGCGCGCCGATCTCGCCGGCCTGCCGCCGCTGCTGATCCAGGTCGGATCGGCCGAGACCCTGCTGGACGACGCCGCCCGGATCGCCGAGCGCGCCGGCGCGGCCGATGTCGCCGTGACCCTGGAGGTCTGGCCGCACATGATCCACGCTTGGCCGCTGTGGGCCGCCCATCTGGAAAGCGGCCGCCGCGCCCTGGCTCACGCCGGGGCTTTCATCCGCGCCCAGGTCTCAGCTAGGGTGCCGGCTTCCCGCCTATAGGACCCCTATGACCGACGCCGAAGATATCGCGCACCTCTCCTTCGAGGCCGCGCTCGAGGAGCTTGAGCACATCGTCGCCGAGCTGGAATCGGGCAAGGCCGAACTGGAGCGGTCGATCCAGGTCTATGAACGCGGCGCCCTGCTCAAGGCGCACTGCGAAGCCAAGCTCAAGCAGGCCCAGCTGCGCGTCGAGAAGATCGTCGTGGGTCCTTCCGGCGCGGCCGGTGTCGAGCCGGCGAGCTTCACGTGAGCCCCGTCTCGGGCGATCTTCGCCGCCGCATGGCCGAGGCCGCCGATCTGGTCACCGTCGCGCTCGATGAGCTTTTGCCGCGCGCCGATGGTCCGGAGGCGCGCCTCACAGAGGCCATGCGCTATGCGGCGCTCGGCCCCGGCAAGCGGCTTCGGCCGTTCTTCGCCCTGGAAACCGGACGCCTGTTCGATCTCCCGGAGCGCTCGGTGCTGCGCGCCGCCTGCGCCCTGGAATGCGTCCACGCCTACAGCCTCGTGCACGACGATCTGCCGTGCATGGATGACGACGACATGCGCCGGGGCCGGCCCACGGTGCACAGGGCCTATGACGAGGCGACCGCCGTGCTTGCCGGCGATGGCCTGCTGACCGTGGCCTTCGAGATCATGGCCCATGAAGACACCCACGAGGACGGCGCCGTGCGCGCCGAACTGGTGCGGCGCCTGGCCGTGGCCAGCGGGGCCAGGGGCATGGCCGGCGGCCAGATGATCGATCTGCTGGGCGTGCGCGATGATCTGGGCGCCGTTGCCAGAATGCAACGCATGAAAACCGGCGCCCTGATCGCCTGCGCCTTCGAATTGCCCCTGGCGATCGCGCGGCCCCGGGAGGCTGAAAGAGCCGCCCTGATGGCCTTCGGCCGCGACATCGGCCTGGCCTATCAGATCGTCGACGATGTGCTCGACGCAGAGGGCGACAGCGAATCACTGGGCAAGGCGGCGGGCGGAAAAGACGCGGCCAAGGGCAAGGCCAACTACGTCACCTTGCTCGGCGTGGAGGCGGCGAAGGAGCGAATCGCCCTTCTGTCGGCCCAGACCAAGGCCCATCTCGATGTCTTTGGCGAACGCGGGCGATTCCTGTCGGCGACGGTGGATTTCGTGCTAGATCGGAACAACTAAACAGAGTCTCCCGTGGGGCGGGGGCATAGAACCACGGACTTATCGAGAATGGCCTTATCCACGCCGTTGCTGGACACGATCGACGATCCCGCCGACACCCGCGGCCTCGACCTCCAGCAGCTTCGCCGGCTCGCGGACGAACTTCGAGCCGAAACCATCGACGCTGTCTCCACCACCGGCGGCCACCTGGGCGCGGGCCTGGGCGTGGTCGAACTGACCGTCGCCCTGCACCATGTGTTCGAGACGCCCCGCGACATCGTCATCTGGGACGTCGGCCACCAGGCCTATCCCCACAAGATCCTGACCGGTCGGCGAGATCGCATCCGCACCCTTCGCCAGGGCGGCGGCCTCTCCGGCTTCACCAAGCGCTCGGAAAGCCCCTACGACCCGTTCGGCGCCGCCCACGCGGCCACCTCCATCTCCGCCGCCCTCGGCTTCTGCGTCGCCCGCGACATGCGCGGCGAGGACAACGCCGTCATCGCCGTCATCGGCGACGGCTCGATGAGCGCGGGCATGGCCTATGAGGCGATGAACAACGCCGCCGAGAGCACCAAGCGCCTGATCGTCATCCTCAACGACAACGACATGTCGATCGCCCCGCCGGTGGGCGGCATGAGCGCCTATCTCGCCGGTCTCGTCTCGGGCGGCGCCTATCAATGGGTGCGGCGCCTGGGCAAGGAGGTGGTCAGCCACTTCCCCCGTCAGTTCAAGGACATGGCCCGCAAGGCCGAGGAATACGCTCGGGGCATGGCCACCGGCGGCACCTTCTTCGAGGAACTCGGCTTCTACTATGTCGGCCCCATCGACGGCCACAATCTGGAGCACCTGATCCCGGTGCTGCGCAATGTCCAGCAGATCGACGACAAGCCGGTGCTGATCCACGTCGTCACCCAGAAGGGCAAGGGCTACGCCCCGGCCGAGAGCGCCGCCGACAAGCTCCACGCGGTGGCCAAGTTCGACGTCATCACCGGCCAGCAGGCCAAGCCCGCCGCCTCCAATGCGCCTTCCTACACCAAGGTGTTCGCCGCCGAGCTGATCAAGCATGCCGAACGCGACGAGAAGGTCGTCGCCATCACCGCCGCCATGCCCTCGGGCACCGGCCTCGACGCCTTCGCCAAGCGCTTCCCCCTGCGCACCTTCGACGTGGGCATCGCCGAGCAGCATGCGGTGACCTTCGCCGCCGGCCTCGCCGCCGACGGCATGAAGCCCTTCGCCGCCATCTATTCCACCTTCCTTCAGCGCGGCTACGACCAGGTGGTGCACGATGTCGCCATCCAGGGCCTGCCGGTGCGCTTCGCCATCGACCGTGCGGGCCTGGTGGGCGCCGACGGCGCCACCCACGCCGGCAGCTTCGATGTCGGCTATCTCGGCCAGCTCCCAGGGTTCGTCATCATGGGTCCGGCCGACGAGGCCGAGCTGGCGCACATGATCTCCACCGCCATCGAGATCGACGATCGGCCCAGCGCCTTCCGCTTCCCGCGTGGCGACGGCGTCGGCGTCACCATCCCCGATCTCGCCGAACCGGTGGAGATCGGTCGCGGCCGGATCGTGCGCGAAGGCGGGGCCATCGCCATCCTCTCCTTCGGCACGCGCCTCGCCGACAGCCTCAAGGCCGCCGACCTGCTGGCCGCCCGCGGCTTCTCAACCACCGTGGCCGACGCCCGCTTCGCCAAGCCGCTCGATCTGGATCTGGTCCTGCGCCTGGCGCGCGAGCACGAGGTGCTGATCACCGTGGAGGAGGGGGCCGTGGGCGGTTTCGGCGCCTTCGTGCTCCATGCCCTGGCCGATCACGGCGCCCTCGATCGCGGCCTCAAGGTCCGCACCCTGACGCTGCCCGACATCTTCCAGGATCAGGACAAGCCCGAGGCCATGTACGCCACCGCCGGCCTCGACGCCGAGGGCATCGTCCAGGCCGCCATCGGCGCCCTGGGCGTCCAGCGCACGGTCAAGGGCCGCCGCGCCTAGCGCCCGACCCTCTCCCCGCACGGAGTTGAAGACGGGGATGATCAGGCTCGAAAACGTTTCCAAGACCTACGGTGCGACCACCGCCGTCGGCCCGTTTTCGTTGAGCATCGGCCAGGGCGAGTTCGTCGCCCTGCTCGGCGGTTCGGGCTGCGGCAAGACCACCACCCTCAAGATGATCAACGGCCTCTCGCCGCCCAGTTCCGGCGTGGTCGCCGTCGAAGGCATGGAGGGCCTCGCGCCGCACCTTCGCCGCCGCCGCATCGGCTATGTGTTCCAGGAGGTCGGCCTCTTTCCGCATATGACCATCGCCGAGAACATCGCCGTCGGCCCAAGGCTCGCCGGCTGGGACAAGGTGCGCACCGCCAGCCGGGGGGCCGAACTGCTCGATCTGGTCTCCCTGCCGGCCGAGGTCGGCGCGAGGCTCCCCGCCGCCCTCTCCGGCGGCCAGCGCCAGCGGGTCGGGGTCGCCCGCGCCCTCGCCGCCGAGCCCAAGATCATGCTGATGGACGAGCCTTTCGGCGCCCTCGACCCGGTGACCCGCGAAGCCCTCGGTCGCGACTACCACGCCCTGCACGAGCGGCTTGGCCTCACCACGGTGATGGTCACCCACGATGTCATGGAGGCCCTGCTGCTGGCCGACCGGATCGTGATCATGGACGCCGGCCACATCGTCGCCGACGCTGCGCCGGCCGTCCTTCTGGCCGACTATCCCGATCCCGCCGTCCGTGCTCTGATGGAGACGCCGCGCCGACAGGCGTCCCGGGTCGAGGCCCTGGCCAGGGGCGGGCGTCATGAATGACAGCCTCGCCGCCGCCTGGCGGCTGTTGCCGAACTATCTGGCCCAGCACGTTCTCCTCAGCCTCTGCGCGCTGGTCCTGGGCTTCGCCATCAGCCTGCCCCTGGCCGTGGCCGCCAGCCGCAGCGCCGCGGTGCGCTGGCCGAGCCTCTTCATCGCCAGCCTGATCCAGACCATCCCGAGCCTCGCCCTGCTGGCGCTCTTTTATCCGCTCCTGCTGGCGCTCTCGTCGGTGAGCCTAGCCTGGTTCGGCAAGGGCTTCACCGCCCTGGGCTTCGCCCCCTCGCTGATGGCCCTGACGCTCTATTCGATGCTGCCGATCCTGCGCAACGGCGTCACCGGCATCCTTGGCGTCGATCCGGCGGCGGTGGAGGCGGCGCGGGGCATGGGCATGACCGATCGCCAGCGCCTCACCTGGGTCGAGCTGCCCCTGGCCGCGCCGGTTATCATGGCCGGCGTGCGCACCGCCGCGGTCTGGACCATCGGCGCGGCGACCCTCTCCACCCCCGTCGGCCAGACCTCGCTCGGCAACTACATCTTCTCCGGCCTGCAGACCGAGAACTGGGTCTATGTGCTGTTCGGCTGCGCCGCCTCGGCCGTATTGGCCCTGGCCGCCGACCAGCTTCTGGGCCTCATCGAATCGGGCCTCGCGCACCGGCGGTCCTGGCGTGTGTGGGCCGGGGCCATCGGCCTGATCGCCGGCGCGGCCGCCGCCTTGTCGCCGCTGGTGTTCGCCGCCCCCGCCGCCGGCGACTATCGCATCGGGGCCAAGAACTTCTCCGAGCAGTACATCCTGGCCGAACTCATGGCCCAGAGGCTGAGAGCCGCCGGCGCCGGCGTCACCCTCAAGGAGGATCTGGGTTCGGCCACCGCCTACCGCGCCCTCGCCGCCGGCGAGATCGACGCCTATGTCGACTATTCCGGCACCCTCTGGGCCAATGTCCTCGGCCGCAAGGACAATCCCGGCCGCGCGGCGGTGCTCAAGGCATTGACCACCGGGCTCAAGCGCCGTGACGGCGTCGTGGTGCTGGGCCCCGTCGGCTTCGAGAACGCCTACGCCCTGGCCATGCGCGCCGACCGGGCCAAGGATCTGCGGATCGCCGGCATCGATGATCTGGCCCGTCGCGCGCCCACCCTCGCCCTGGGCTCCGATCTGGAGTTCCTCTCGCGGCCGGAATGGGCGGCCCTGCGCGGCGCCTATGGCCTCAGCTTCCGCAAGCTGACCTCCTATCAGCCGACCTTCATGTACCGCGCCCTGGCGGGCGGCGAAGCCGATGTCATTTCCGCCTTTTCCAGCGACGGCCGCATCGCCGCCGATCACCTCGTGGTGCTGGCCGATCCGCTCCACGCCCTGCCGCCCTATGACGCGGTGATCCTGATCTCGCCCAAGCGGGCCGGCGACGCGCGGCTTCGCGCCGCGCTCGCCCCTCTGATCGGCAGGATCTCGGTGGGGGCGATGCGCGAGGCCAACTACAGCCTCGACCGCGACTCTGATAAGCAGACGGCCGCGCAAGCGGCGCGCGCCCTGGCCAAGTCCGCCGGTCTGGCCGCGCCCTAGCGCGCCCGTTGGAGAGGCGCGATGGATCTTCGTCTGCCGATCGGCCGAGCGCGGGGCGAGCTGTGGGGCGCCCTCGCACCGGCTTCGGTGCTGGAGGCTCTGGAAGGCCCGGCCGCCCTGTGCGGCCTCGATGGCGCCATCCTGGCGGCCAATACGGCCTGGAAGGCGCGGGTGGGCGAGGCGCGGCGTCTTCCCTCCGCCGCCGGCGGTCTGTTCGCGGCTTTCACGGCGGCCCGGCGGGACGGGATCGGGCGAGGGACCTTTCGCCTGGGCGCCGTAGAGGAAGTCGTGAGCGTCGCGGCGGCGGGCGCCGAGCATTTCCTGCTGCGTCTCGCGGCCCCGGCGAGCGCGCCGACCCCGCCGCCATCCGCCGGGGCGGCCGGGGCCCTGGACGCCTTCGCCGCCCGCTCGCCCTTCGGCGCGGCCCGGATCGAGGGCGCCGATCCCTTCGAGGGCACGATCGTCGAGGCCAACGGGGCTCTGGCGGCGATCGCCGGTCCCCGCGCCAAGGTCGGCGCCCGCTTGGCCGATCTGATCGCCGAACGCCCCCTGGCCGAGGCTCGGGCCAGCTTCGGGGCCGGCCGCGCCGGGCCCTTCGAGGTCAGCCTCGCCGATGCGCCCGGCAAGACCGTCGATCTCTACCTCGCCCCGGCCGGCGACGGCGCCGTAGCCTATCTGCTCGATGTCACCCAGCAGAAGGAGATGCAGCTGCGCCTGGCCCAGCGCAACAAGATGGAGGCCATCGGCCAGCTCGCCGGCGGCGTGGCCCACGATTTCAACAACCTGCTGTCGGCCATCAAGCTGCGCGCCGACGAGCTCCTGGTCCGCCATTCCCTGGGCGATCCCTCCTACGAGAGCCTGGCCGAGATCCGCCAGACCGTCGATCGCGCCGCCGGCGTGGTGCGCCAGCTCCTGACCTTCTCGCGCAAGGCCACCATCCAGAGGGAGAGCCTCGATCTGGGTGAGGCCCTGACCAATTTCGAGGTCCTGCTGCACCGTCTGGTGCGGGAGAACGTGACGCTGACCACCCAGTATGGACGCAATCTTCCCAGGGTCCGGGTCGATCGCGCCCAGATCGAGAACGCCATCATGAACCTGGTGGTCAACGCCCGCGACGCGGTGAAGTCGGAAGGCGGCGGGACGATCACCCTCCGCGCCGCCAGGCTGACCAGCGAAGAGGCGATCGATCTCGGCTTCCCGGGCGTCCCGCCGGCCGAGACGGCCTTGATCGAGGTGGCCGACGACGGGCCCGGCATCGCGCCCGAGGCCATCGCCAACATCTTCGAGCCGTTCTTCACCACCAAGCCCCAGGGGGAGGGCACGGGCCTCGGCCTCGCCACCGTGCACGGCATCGTCAAACAGGCCGAGGGCTGGATCACCGTGGCCTCGACGCCCGGCCAGGGCGCCGCGTTCCGCATCTTCCTGCCGGTCCACACGCCGCCGCCCAGCCTTGAGCGGCCCCAGGCGAGCGAGCGGCGGACCACGACCCGCGATCTCTCCGGCGCCGGGCGGATCCTGTTCGTCGAGGACGAGGCCCTGGTGCGCGGCATCGCCGCCCGCCTCCTGCGCGATCGGGGCTATGAAGTGATCGAGGCGGCGGACGGCGAGGAGGCTCTGGCGCTGGCCGAACGCCATGCCGGCGCCATCGATCTGATGATCTCCGACGTGATCATGCCGGGCATGGATGGGCCCGCCCTGCTCGAGGCGGCCCGCCCGTTTCTCGGCGGCGCGCCGGTGATGTTCATCTCGGGTTACGCCGAGGCCGAGTTTTCCGACCTCCTCGAGGGTGAGGCCGGCGTCTCCTTCCTGCCCAAGCCCCTGGACATCAAGAGCCTCGCCGAGCGGGTGAAAGCCCACCTGCGGCCCGCCGAGCCGGCGGCGTGACCGGGCTTTCCGTCACCCGCGAGCGGCGCACGGCCCGGGTCCTTCTGCTCGACCCGGCCGATCGCATCCTCCTCATGAAGGGCCGCCTGCCAAGCGCGCCGGACTCGCCCGGCGCCTGGTTCACCATCGGCGGCGGCATCGAGCCGGGCGAAACCGTGCTCGAAGCGGCGGCCCGCGAGGTGCTGGAGGAGACCGGCCTCACCGGCGTCGTCTTCGGCGACATCGTCTGGCGCGGCGAGGTGATGCTGAAGGATCGCAAGCAGCGGCCGGTGCTTTTCAAGGACACCTTCATCCTCGCCAGATGCGCCGGCGGCGAGGTCACCCGCGCCGGCTGGCAGGCCCTGGAGCGCGAATTCGTCGATGACATGCGCTGGTGGACCCTGGCCGATCTGGCCGCCACGTCCGACGCCGTCTGGCCCGCCGATCTCGCCGCGCGCCTGGCGGACATCCTCGCGCCGTCGCGCACCAGCGATGCATCCTTCGCGGGGTAAATGCGTTTCCCCGGTTTACGGGCTCGCGACCCTCGCGAGCCGGGTCGAGGATCATTGATATGTTCAAGCCACTCCTTCTAGCCGGGCTCGCTGTCGCGGCGATCACCCCTTCGGTCGCGGCCGCGCAATGCGCGAGCGCCAACGCCAATCGCGCGGCGGGCACGGTCGTTGGCGCCGGCGTGGGCGCTCTGCTCGGCAGCGCGATCAGCGGCGGACGCGCGGGCGGGGCCATCGTCGGCGGCGTTGGCGGCGCGGTCGCCGGCAACGCCATCGCTGGCGCCAATTCGACCTGCGCCAACCAATATGGCTATTACGACGCCAATGGCGTCTGGATCCCCAACACCGCCACCGCCTGGGGCTACTATGGCCCCGACGGCCGATGGGTGGATCGCGGACCGCCTCCAGGCCCGGCCGCCTACGCCCCCGGACCCCAGAGCGATGTGGACGTGGCCTACACCGGTCATGACCCGTGGGCCGGCGCGCCCATGGATACGAGGGGCCGGGAGGATTGGCTCCGGGCCCGCATTCGGGCGGCGATGGACACCGACATTCTCGAAACCTACCAGGGCACGACCATGCTCCACCTGCTCGATGACGTTCGTCGGACCGACTTCGCCTATCGCTCGGGAACCGGCCAACTCAATCCCCCGCAGCGCCAGGAGATCATGGCGCGGCTGGATGAGTTGAACGCGCGTCTGTGGAACACGGTCCGCGAGGAAAGGCCCGGCCCGCACTAAGCTTGGCCAGAAGGGCGGCGATCAGCCGCCCTTCTTCGCGAGGCTCTCGCCCTTGGCCGAGGCGATCCGCGCGGCTTCCAGTTCCGCGCCTTCGGGGCCGTCGATCGCGTCCTTGGCCGCCTTGGCGGCCGGCGCCACCTTGCCGCTCTTGGCGAACGCGGCCTCCTCGTCGTCGAAGCGCTTGGCGGATTTGTAGTCGCCTTCGCCCTGGATTTGACTTTCGGATTTGGCTGGGGTGTCACTCATCTTCGCCTCCTGGATTCTGGCTCGCTGGCATAAGCGGCGCGTGAGCCGGGGGGTTCCGCGTTCCGGTAAAATTCGTTCCCGTCACATTTGACTTGGCGTGCGGCCCCGCCTGGGGCCAACTCACCGCGATGGGTGGGGTGTCGAATCGACGCACGCGTCTTGATGAAGGACATGGCCCCCATGGCGGCATACTCCCTCGCCGGCAGCCCGTTTGTCGCCCTCCCGGTCACGCCGCGCTCGACGGCCGCTCAGATCGAGGCCGCCTACCAGGCCCGGCGCGCGGCCAGGCCCGAGGCCGAGCCGACCTTTCTGGCGGCGAAACAGCGCCTCCTTTCCCGCGACGGACGCCTGGGCGCGGAGCTGGCCTGGATCATCGACGTCGGTCCCCTGACCGCCCAGGTTCTGTTCGAGGCCATGGCCAAGGGCGATCCGGCGACCCTGATGGCGGCGCTTCAGGAATTGCCGCCCCTGACCAAGGCCAATGTCGCCGCCGACGCCTGCCGCCGCCTGCGCTCGACCGATTTCGTGACCCCCCTCGACGCGGCCCATCGCGGCCTTGATCTTTCCACCGTCAACGATCTCATAAACGAACTTCACGCGGCGTCCGGCGCGCCGCCGGTCGATTCCGCCGAACTGAGCGCGGCCCTGGCGGTGTTGACCGAGGCCCATGCCGCCGCGGCGCTCGAGGCCATGGCGGCCCGCGGAAACGTGCAGGAGATCCTATCGGCGCTCTTGAAGGCGCCGCGCGCCGGGCAGACGCGGTTTCTCGACGAAGCGATGGCGCAATACTACCAGGGCTCTTCGGAGCCCTTCGCCGCGGTGGAGAGCGAGGTGGACGAGGCGCTCGCGCGCATGACCGACGGCCGCGACGCCACCGCGCCGGAGGTGTTGGAGGCCCTGCCCAAATGGCGCGCGCTCAGCCAGCCGGCCCTGCGCCTCGCCAAGAGCCTGGGCGTGGACGAGCCCAGGTCGCTTCGCCTCTACGGCAAGATCCGCAACGCCTGCCTCTATATCGCCAACGACCGGCGCCAGGCCGCCGCCGCGTCGGAGATCCTCGTCGCCCTGCACGGCGCCTTCGAGGATCTGCCCACCTCCAACGCCGACATCGAATCCGACCAGGCGTTCCTGAAGAAGCTGAGCGAGGCGCCGGCCGCTCCCGCTCCCGCCACCGCCGCGCCATTGCGCGCGCCCGCGAGCCTTATCCTGGAGGGCGAGGAGCCGCCGGGCCTGTTTCCCAAGGCCTCCGCCCGCCCGCGACCGCCGGCCTCGCGCGACGCCTTCATCTGGGTGCTCGTCGGGGTGATCGTTCTGGCCACCCTGGGCTTTCTGGCCTTCCAGTACCGGACCGTTCTGCTGGGCGCGGCCTCGGGCGCGAAGGGCGGCCACGCCCCGTTCCAGCACGCCGCCGGCGCGGCGGCGGGATCGCCCGAAGGCGCGGGCGCCTCGACATCCCGGGCCGACCAGGCGGCCGGCGCCAACCCCCTGGCGGTCATTCCCGCCGCCGGCCCGACCGAGAGCCGGCCCCCGGCCACCCCCGGCGTGTTGCTCGACCGCAATCAGCTCCGATATTGCATGTTCAACAAGGAGCGTCTCAACGACGTCGATCCGACCATCAAGACCCTGGCGTTTCTCTCCAAGCTCGACGCCGTGGTGGCCGATTTCAACGCCCGCTGCGGCCACGTGAAATACATGACCGACGATTTCAAACAGGTCAGCGCCGAACTCCAGATCGCCCAGCCCCGGCTTCGCGAGGAGGCCCAGGCGCTCTCCAGGCAGTGGACCCAATAGCGACAAGGCGGGGGCGTGAGCGAGCAACCTTTCTTCATCCGCGAGGGCGGCAAGCTTAGGCCGACGCCGATCAGCCGGGGGCCATGGAGCGAAACCTCCCTGCACGGCCGGGTGGTCATCGGCCTTCTGGCGCGCGAGATCGAACGCGCCCACGGCGGCGACGACTTCATGCCCGCAAGGCTCACCGTCGACATGTACCGCCTTCCCGACCTTTCCCCCGTGGAGGTGACCACCCGCGCCGTCCGGGAAGGCTCGCGCATCAAGGTGATCGACGCCGAGTTCTTCAGCGCCGGCGTCTCCATGGCGAGGGCCACCTGCCAGCTCCTGCGTCGCACCGAAAATCCGGCCGGCAATGTCTGGTCGCCGCCAACCTGGGGCGCGCCCGGGCCCGATGAGGCGCCGCCCGCCGGCGACGAGGCCAGCCTTGGCGGCATGTGGGCCGTGCGCCCCATCGTCGGCGCCTTCGGCTCGCTCGGCGAACGGCGCCTGTGGATGAGCGAGGTGCGCGAGCTGATCGGCGGCGAGCCGCTGACCCCATTCGCCCGCGTCGCCCTGGCCGCCGATTTCGCCAGCCCCTTCGCCAACGCCGGCGACGCCGGCCTCGCCTGGATCAACAGCGACGTCACCGTCTATCTGCACCGCCTGCCCACCACCAAATGGATCGGCTTCGAGGTGGTCAATCACCACGCCACCGACGGCGTCGCCATCGGCGAATGCTGGCTGCATGACGAAGCCGGCCCGATCGGCGCGGCCACCGTGGCCGCCTTGGCCCAGCGTAGGGGGTTGGGGTCCTAGCCGCGCTCAATGCAGATAGGTCATGCCGTGGGTCTGGAGGGCTTCGATCACCCCGTTGAAGGCCATGCCGATGCCCATGGACGCCACGAAGAACCCGACGATGCGCGTCGCCGCGTCGATCCCCCGGGGGCCCAGGCGCCTTTGCACCCGCTTGGCGCTCAGGAGGATCAGCATGGTCGCGCCCATGGTCGCCACCAGCGCCGCCGACACCTCGAGAAGGCCCATGACCTCGTCTCCGGCGCGTTTGATATGGGCGGTCATGCCGAGGATCGTCGCCATGGCCCCGGGGCCGAACATGATCGGCATGGCCATGGGCACGAAGGCGACATCGCTTACCGCCTCGCCGGCCGGGCCGCTGTTGGCGGCGTCGTTGACGATCTTCATCGGCGACGAGAAGAGGGTGAACCCAAGCTGGGTGAGGATGATGCCGCCGGCGATCCGCACCATGCTCAGCGGCACGCCGAACACCCGCAGCAACAGCTCGCCGAACACCAGGAAGAAGAACATCAGCAACAGGGCGTAGACGCACGAGCGGATCGCCAGCGACCGGCGCGCCTTGTCGTCCATCCCTTCCGTGAAGCCCAGATAGACCGGCAGCGCCTCCAGCGGATTGATGATCGCCAAAAGGGTGGTGAAGGTCGCCAGGAATAGGGTCAAGGGCCGCGCTCGCTTTGGTCTCGGGCGTAAGATTCGACCCCCAGAATAGCGCCTCTCGCCCCCCGTGACGAAACCCGCTTGCGGGGGTGGTGTCTCAGGTTTCGGCGTCCCGCTCGCCCTCACTCACCCGCATCATCCCCCAACAAAACGTCATAGCCTGTGCTGACGACCGGCCCGGACGATCGGGGGCGATCCTCCGCCTCCCCCAAACTCAGTGTCCTCCGTGCGCTCCGTGGTGAATTCAAGGCCAGATTCCAACCACGGAGCTCACGGAGGACACCGAGCGTTCATCGGCGGCGCAAGCCCTCCGCACCGCGTCATCCCCCTTCCCCCAAAACGTCATAGCCGGGCGCCCATTCTTCCCTTGCTTGTGGCCCGGCTACCCATACGCACGCTTCCAGTGGGTGGACGTGCGCGCGCACGTCCATGGCAGCCCGCCAGCCCAATGGATGGCCGGTGCTGACGACCGGCCATGACGGTGGGGGGCGGGAAGGGGCGAGCCGCTCCCCAGGTGACGCGGCGCTCGCCGTGCGGCAAAATGCCGGGCCAGGGAGACGCCCATGACCACCCCGCCCGCCGCCGTCGTCGACGAACTGATCGAGATGCGCGGCCTGCGCTTCCACTATCGCGACTGGCCGGCCGCGCGACCGGACGCGCCGGTCCTCGTCCTGCTGCACGGCTACACCGGCCACGCCCGCTCCTGGGATGCGTTCGCCGCCGCCATGACCGATCGCTACCGGGTCATCGCCCTGGATCAGCGCGGGCATGGCGAGAGCGGCTGGGCGCCGGCCGAGCGCTATGGCGTCGAGGATATGGCCGACGATCTGGCGGCCTTCGTCCAGGCCCTGGGCCTCAACCGCTTCACCCTGCTGGGCCTTTCCATGGGCGGCATGGTGGCCATGGAATACGCCGGCCGCCGGCCCAGGGAACTGGCGGCGGTGGTGATCGTCGATATCGCCCCCGAACTGGTCCGGTCCGGCGCCGCCCGCATCCAGGAAGGCCAGAAGGCCAAGGATGTGTTCGCCAGCAAGGACGAGGCCTTCGCCCAGGCCCGGGCCCTCGATCCCCGGCCGCCGGAGGCCCACCATCGCCACCGGGTCGACAACAATCTGATGCGCACCGAGGATGGCGCCTGGACCTGGCGCTACGACCGGGCGCTGCGCGCGCCGGGCGTCCTTCGCCCCCGCCGCCCCGAGGTCGCCTGGGACTCCTGCGCCGCCATCGAGGTCCCCGCCCTGCTCATTCGCGGCGAGCTGTCCGACATCCTGTCGCCGGAGATCGCCGCGCGCACGGTCCAGACCATTCCCGGCGCGAAGTTCGCGCAGGTGAAGGGCTCGGGCCACAGCATCCCCCTGGATGCGCCGGACGGCTTCCTCGCCGCCGCCCGGACTTTCCTGGAAGGCTAGGCGGCCAGCTTGGACGCCCCCGCCGCGCCGGACGCCCGGCCGATCTTCCTGCACGGCCTCTGGCGCAGCGGCAGCACCTACGCCTGGTCGCGGTTCCGCGCGGCGGCCGGAACCTACGCCTATTTCGAACAGCTCTATCCGGGCCTCGCCCGGCTCACGGCCGAGCGCGCCATGGGGCAGGACTGGCGAGAGGCCGTGGCCGCCAACCGCCATCCGGCGCTGGAGACGCCCTACTACGCCGAATACCTGCCGCTCCTCGGCTGGCGCGGCGTCAAGGGGTTTCACCGATCCTTCGCCTTCGATCGCTTCGTCCTGGAGGCCGGCGATAGGCACGAGCCGCTGCGCCTTTATCACGCCGGCCTGATCGACTTCGCCCGCGCCAAGGGCCTGCGCCCGGTGCTCGGCTGCAACCGCACCTGGCTGCGGGTTCCGTGGATTCGTGAGGCGTTCGGCTCATACGACGTGCACGTGGAGCGCGATGCGGCGGAGATCTGGGGCTCCTATATGCGCCATGACCAGGCCGGCACGCCCGACTACTTCATCAACCTGCACCTGATCCTGGAGCGCAACGCCGCCCACCCCCTCTTCGCCCCCCTGGCGGCGCGAAGCCGTCTGCGCCGAGGCCCCGAGCGTCTCATCAAGCCCAAGCGCTTCTACCCGCCGATCATCGCGGCCATGCCGGACGAGGCCCGCTATGGCATGGTCTTTTACATGTGGGCCCTGGCGATCCTCGCCGGCCTCAGCCACTGCGATCTCGTGCTCGATACCGGCGCCCCCGAGCAGGCCGCGGACGCCGAGGCGCGCGTGCGCGCCGGCGCCGGCCTCGCCGTCGATTTCTCCGCCATCCGCCGGCCGGACATGCCCACCGATCCGCCGGTGGGCGCCGCCCATATCGAGCGCGAAATCCTGGATCTCCTGCCCAGGGCCGCCCTGGCGCGGGCCTTCGACGCGGCGCGCGCGCGCGAAGGCCTGGGCCAGCTCAGTCAGGCCAAGGCCGAAAAGGTCCGGCCGTTGCTTGCGCTGCTTGGCGGGTGACAAGGGTCATAAGGGATTAAGGGACAGATTTACCCCGGCCACAAAACGGAGCGCGCCGCTCTCGCTAAGTCCGCTGATTTCGATTTGCCAAAAGGCTGCTTTCGAGACGAAGCGGTCCTGACTTGCCGGTGCCAACGGCACGATTTCGATCATCGTAACCATTGCGGGGCGAGGCGAGACGCGTAAGGCTAAGCCGGTGATACGTGCGCCTTACAAACATCGGGCGGGGGTATGAGCCGTCGCAAGTGGCTCGTGTTCGGCGTTTCCATCGCAATCGGGCTCGCTACGCTTTTAGCGTGGCGGGGCGCCCCACTTTACCGGGATTGGCCGCTGATTGCAGCGTGCGCTCGCGACTACCACAATTGCCCCTAGCCACTCCAACGCCGCCCTACGCGCACCCCCCGCTGGCCTGATATCACAACCCCTGTAAGGTCTCTCGAGCGCGGAGGAGCGTATGTTGGAAGGACGATGTCATTGCGGCCAGGTGGGCTGGCGGTTCGATGGGGCGCCCGATCACGCCACCGCCTGCAACTGTTCCATGTGCCGCCGTCGCGGCGCGCTCTGGGGCTATGGCCACGAAGGCGTCGAGGTCCATGTCGAGGGCGAGAGCGCCGCCTATGTCTGGGGCGACGCCAGCCTCGCCACCCATTTCTGCCCCACCTGCGGGATCGTCGCCTATTGGCGCGCGCTGAGCGCCGATCCGCAAGGACGGCGACGCATGGGCGTCAACCTGCGCCTGGCCGAGCCGGAGGCGGTCGCCGATATCCCCATCCATCACTTCGATGGCGCCGATAGCTGGGAGGGCGTCCGGGACGGGCGCTGCGTGAAGGATATGTGGTTCTAAGCGGCGGGCGCCGCCGGGGCCAGGTGTCTCCTTCGTTCGATCGCCGCCAGGGCGCCGGGGGCGCTTTGGAGTGGGGAGCGGCGCAATTGGAAACAACCTCGATCTGCCGCTGGGGCCGCGTTGGCGAGGGCCTTCGACGCGGCGCGCGCGCGAAAACCTAGAGCCTGATCCCTTTACACGGAACAGATGTAAAGGGTGAATCAGGCTCTAAACTTTTGAATCTAGAGCAGGATTCAGCCTTTGGACGGTTCCGTCTAAAGCCATCCTGCTCTAGGCCAACGCTCGGTTTCTAGCCGCGGCCGGCCCCCAGCAACGGCGTGGGCGGGGTTGGCTGGACCTGAGCGGTGAGGCTGGTCGCGGCGCTTGCCCCCATGGCGGCGGCCTGGCTGGCGAATAGCGCGGCGCTGGCCCCGGCCGGCGGATCGACAATCGTCGTGCCCCCATGGCCATCGCCGCTGGGGGTGAAGGTGGAGTTGGAGAAGTTGCCGGCCAGGGTGATGTTGGCGGTGTGGGTCCCGTCGGTGACGGTGAGCACGCCGCTGGTCCCGGAAGCGCTTTCCTTGAAGGTCGCGGTGGTCACCCCCTTGGTGTAGGCGATGTCGGTGAGATCCAGCGCCGTGCCGCCGGTCAGGGAAAAGCCGGTGATGCGCCCGGTGTAGGCCTGGGAGTCCGCCAGTTCTAGGGTCCCGGTCCCGCCGACAAAGGTCACCGCCTCGGTGAAGGCGCCTTGAGCGTCCAGGGTCCCGCCTTCGATCCGGCCGGTTCCGGTCCCGGTGACCGCGCCGGCGAGGGTCAGCGTCGCGCCA
>Ga0181519_10000028_pt1 | contig 137562 bp, 131 predicted proteins | sample PEATcosm2014_Bin_26_FD_121102 | JGI IMG/M metagenome (GOLD analysis project Ga0181519, IMG submission 121102) | Peatland microbial communities from MTU Mesocosm Facility, Houghton, MI, USA - PEATcosm2014_Bin02_10_metaG | ecosystem: Environmental > Terrestrial > Soil > Wetlands > Peat | place...
GGCCGCTGGATGGTCAAGCGCGGGCCATGCCCGCCGGAGGTTTCGGACTACGCCCTGGTCGCCTGGCCACCCCCGAACCCGGCCGCCTCGGCGCGCGAGGACGCCGATCCCGCGCCGGCCTGAAGCAGGGACACACACCCCTTCTTCGTCCCTCCGCCCCCCACCCACTTGCGTCATCCCGGACGCAGCGCCGCCCTCTCGCGGCGCGGAGATCCGGGACCCAGGGGCCACATTCAACGTGCGTTGAAGCCGCGCGGTAACCCAAGCTCGTCGCCCAGTCCCCTGGCTCCCGGGTTTCCGTTGCGCTCCGCTCCACTTCACCCGGGATGACGCAGGTGGGTGGGAGGGCTTCGTTTCAGCGCACTCGCTATGACGCAGGTTGGGAGGCTTGCCTGCCGTGACTCAGTCCTCCGCGAATCCGGCAACTTCGATGCCCAGACCCGCCCCCGCCTCCGCCAGTTCGCGCCAGGTGTTGTCGTCGATCGGCACGCCGTCCACCAACCGCGCGGCCATCGAGGCGCGCTCCGGATCGCCGGGCGCCTGGACGCGATCGAACCCATCGGCGGGCTGGGCGCCGCGAATATAGTCGATCATCGCGCCGGCCTCGGCCTCGTATTCCGCGCGGTCGCCGAAGGCGTCGGGGTCGATGATGATGGAGAGCATGTTGTTGACGGTGGCGCCGTAGTTCCGATCGGACAGCGGCTGCGTCGTCCAGTGACCCGCCAGGGCCCCGCCCAGCAGTCCGCACAGCACCTGCAGCCCGCCGCCCTTGTGCCCGCCGAAGGGCAGCAGAAAGCCGGGCGGATCGCCGGTGAAGAAGGCCGCGGGGTCGGTGGTGGGCTGGCCGAGGCCATCCATCAGGGCGTTCGGCGGCGCCGGCGCGCCGGTCATCCAGGCGATGCGCAGCTTGCCGGCCGAGACCACGCTGGTGGCCATATCGACGGTGATGTGGCGCCCGTCCGCCCTCGGGATACAACAGCAATAGGGGTCGGTGATCATCCTGGGCTCCCCGCCGCCAAAGGGCGCCACCGTCGGCGGGTGGCCCACGACATTGACATAGTGCATCGAGATCAGGCCGGCCTCGGCGCACTGTTCGCCATAGGCGCCGATCCGGCCGATGTGGCAGGCGTTGCGCAGGGCGACGCAGGCCACGCCCATCTGGCGGGCGCGCGCGACGCCAAGCTCCATCGCCTCTCCGGCGATCACCTGGCCCAGGCCGAACTGGCCATCGACCACCAGGACGGCGAGATTGTCGCGCACGACCTTGGCGTGCCGGTTGGGAAACATCCGCCCCTCGGCGATCCAGCGCAGATAGGAACTGGCCATGCCGACGCCATGGGAGTCGTGGCCACGCAGACTGGCCCCCACCAGATGCTCCGCGCAGATCCGCGCATGCTCTGGGTCGGCCCCGGCGCGCGCCAGCATGTCGATCAGAAGGCCGGTCAGCCGCTCGGCTTGCACACGCATTGCTGGAGATCCTCAGGCGCCGATGAAAAGGGAATGTGGGGACAGGAGCACCATCCCCGCCGCCGTCGCCGCTCCCGCCCCGCTCGCCCCTACCTCGGCTCGAACCGCCCTTCTCGCGCGCGGTCGCTGAACTTGGTGAGGTCTTCGTTGAAGTGCAGGCGCACCACGCCGATGGGGCCGTGGCGCTGTTTGCCGATGATCACTTCGGCGAGGTTGCGGATCGGGTCGAGCTTGTCCTGCCACTCCAGGTGCTCGGGCGTTCCCTCCTTGGGTTCGGCCCGGCCGAGGTAATAGGCCTCGCGATAGATGAACATCACCACATCGGCGTCCTGCTCGATGGAGCCGGATTCGCGCAGGTCGGCGAGCTGCGGTTTCTTGTCGTCCCGATTCTCCACCTGGCGGGAGAGCTGGGCCAGCGCCAGCACCGGCACCTTCAGCTCCTTGGCCAGGGCCTTGAGGCTCTGGGTGATCTGGCTGACCTCCTGCACGCGGTTATCGATCGTGGCCCGGTCGCTGACGGTGACCAGCTGCAGATAGTCGATGACGATCAGGTCCAGGCCCACCGTGCGCTTGAGCCGGCGCGAGCGGGCGGCGAGCTTGGCGATGGAGATGCCGCCGGTGTCGTCCATATAGAGCGGCGCCTCGCGGATTTCGGCCGCGGCGTCGCGGATGCGGCCGAACTCGCTGGCGCTGATCTCGCCCTTGCGGATCTTGTCGGACGGCACCTCGGTGACTTCGGCGAGGATCCGCATGGCCAGCTGCTCGGCCGACATTTCCAGGGAGAAGAACGCCACGACGCCGCCGCTGGCGGTCTTGCGCCGGCCGTCCGGCTGGGGCTCGAAGGCGTATTTGCGGGCCACATTGAAGGCGATGTTGGCGGCCAGGGCCGACTTGCCCATGGATGGCCGCGCCGCCAGGATGATCAGGTCCGAGGGGTGCAGGCCGCCCAGCTTGCTGTCCAGGTCGGCGATGCCGGTGGAAAGGCCCGAGAGGCCGCCGTCGCGGTTATAGGCCTCGGCCGCCATCTCCACCGCCCCGGTCAGGGCGTCGTTGAAATCCACCAGGCCGGTGGAGGCGCCGCCGGTTTCGGCCAGGCTATAGAGCTTCTGTTCGGCCGCCTCGATCTGGTCGCGGCCGGTGAGTTCCGGGTCGCCGGTCTGGGCGTCGGCGGCGATGTCCCCGCCGATGCGGATCAGGTCGCGGCGCAGGGCCAGGTCGTGGATCACCCGGCCATAGTCGGCGGCGTTGGCCGCCGGCGGCGCCCGCTCGACGAGGTCGGCCAGATAGCGGATGCCGCCCAGCTCCTCGAACGCCGGATCGCGCTGGAACTGCTCGGCCAGCAGGATCGGCTCGGCCAGCTGGCCGCGGCGGATATGGTTCTGGATGGCGTCGAACATCCGGCCGTGGAACGGCTCGAAGAAGTGCCGCGCCTGGAGCTGATCGCTCAGCCGCTCATAGGCGGCGTTGTCATAGAGCAGCACGCCCAGCAGGGCCTGCTCGGCCTCGATATTGGCCGGAGCGTGGGCGATTTCGGGCGGCGTCGGGGCCGCGCGCAGGTCGAGGATCGGAGCGAGCGCCATGGCCCAGCCATAGCGCAACGACGCCGCCCCGCGTGTGACAAAATCGGCTTGCTAACAGGAAACCGGCGCGCCTGTGGACGGGGCCGCCGCGGCGATGGCCACGGCGCCTTCCGGATATCCTACTCCTCGCGGCCCAGGCCGTCCTGGCGTCCGGCCCCGCCCTCGACCATGTCGGCCGCGGACTGGGCGTCGGAGGCGCGGTCCTCGTCGAACTGGGTGGCGATCACATCCTCGCCCCTGGCCTGGCGTTCGGCCTCGTCGGCGCTGCGGGCGATGTTGATATTGACCGTCAGGGTCACCTCGGCGTGGAGGCGCACCTTCACCGGATGGACGCCCAGGGTCTTGATCGGCTTGTCGAGCACCACCATCGAGCGATCGATCTTGCCGCCCTCGGCGTTGACCGCGTCGGCCACGTCGCGGCCGGAGACCGAGCCGTAGAGCTGACCGGTCTCGCCCGCCTGACGGATCATCACATAGGACGAGCCGTCCAGCTTTTCGCCGGCCTTGGCCGCGGCTTCGCGCGCCTTGGCGTTGCGGTTCTCGATCTCGACCCGCTGGCCTTCGAACACCTTCATATTGGCGGCGTTGGCGCGCAGCGCCTTGGAGCGCGGCAGCAGGAAGTTGCGGGCGAACCCGTCCTTGACGCTGACCACATCGCCCAGCGCGCCCAGGCGCTCGACGCGTTCGAGAAGAATGACTTTCATCGGTTCAGCTCCCTATTTCACGACATAGGGCAGCAGGGCGAGGAACCGGGCGCGCTTGATCGCCTGGGCCAGTTCACGCTGCTTCTTGGCCGACACCGCGGTGATGCGCGAGGGCACGATCTTGCCGCGCTCGGAGACGTAGCGCTGCAGGAGCTTGACGTCCTTGTAGTCGATCTTCGGGGCGCCCTCGCCGGAGAACGGGCAGACCTTGCGCCGGCGCATGAAGGCGCGCCGGGCGCCGCCGCCGGAGGATTCGGGGATGATGGTTTCGTCGGTCATGTGATGTCCAGCCGGGCTTAAACGGGCACGTCTTCGAAGCGGCGCTCACGCTCGCGATCGCGCCGGGCGAGGACCGGGGAGAGCTCCAGATCCAGCTCGTCGACGCGCACGGTCAGATAGCGCAGCACGTCTTCGTTGATCGACAGCTGGCGCTCCATCTCTTTCACCGCCGGCGCCGGGGCGTCGATGGCCATGAGCGAATAGTGGCCCTTGCGGTTCTTCTTGATGCGATAGGTGAGGTTGCGCAGGCCCCAATATTCGATCTTGGCGACATGGCCGCCGTTGGATTCGATCAGGGCTTTCATTTCCTCGTTCAGGGTCTCGGCCTGGGCCGGAGAGATATCCTGACGCGCGATGAGCACGTGCTCGTAAAACGCCATCTTTTCCTTCTTCCGCTGTGAAGGGCGGCGCTTGCGGCGCGGGGAAGACGCGCCGGCGAAACGATGGATCTGGCCGCGGCGGCGGGGATGGTCCCACGCCCTTTGACGCTCCGCGAAAAGACCGCCCTTCGTTGAAGAGCGGCGCTGTTACCCGCAAACGGCCCCGGGCGCAAGGGCGGCTGCCCTTTTCCGAATCGAGCCCGAGCGGCCCCCTCCCCCAAAAGGGGAGGAGAGCGCTCTTTCTCTTCCCCCGGTGGGGGAAGTACCGGCGAAGCCGGGGAAGGGGGCTCCAGCTTGGCGTCTTCTTCCCGCCCGGCCCGCGGCCGGAGCGTGATCAGCGCGGCGATCCGCCCGTCAGGACGGGTGCGACGCCCGCCAGGTCTTCAGGGCCGCGAGGGTCTGGTTCACGTGATCGTCCGGGTTGAGGTTGGAATAGACCGAAATGACCTTGCCGTTGGGGGCGATCACATAGGAGGTCCGGTCCGAATGGCCGGGATAGATGGCCAGCAGCGAGTCATAGCTCTTGGCGATGGCGGCGTTGGGATCGGCGGCGACCGGGAACTTGGAGCGGCACTCGCTGACCGAGAACTCGGTCAGGCGATCGATATTGCCCGAGGTGACCCCGATCAGGGTCGCGCCCAGTTTCTGGTAGTCGGCGGAGGCCTCGGCGAAGTCATGGGCCTCGATGGTGCAGCCCTTGGTGAAGGCGGCGGGGAAGAAATAGAGCACCACCGGACCCTTCTTCAGGGCCTCGGCCATGTTGAAGGTGAATTGCTTTCCGCCTTCCGAAGCCTGGGCGGTGAAGGTCGGGGCGGCGTCGCCAACCTTCAATGCCGCTTGGGCGGAACTGGCGGCGAGCAGGCTCGCGGCGAGGGTGGCGGCGATCAAGCGTTTCATTTTAAGGAGCGCTCCCTGGCGGATTTGGCGGGACTATGCGCCAAGACCCCCGCCTTGCGCCAGTCGCTTGTGAGCGGGCGCGCTTTCACCTAACCCTCGCCTCCGCGGATTCGACAGCGCCGGGAAACGCCCCCTCATGAGCCTCGCCTTCATCTTTCCCGGACAGGGCAGCCAGGCCGTCGGCATGGGCGCCGAGCTGGCCGACGCCTTCGCCGAGGCCCGCGCCGTGTTCCAGGAGGTGGACGATGTCCTTGGCCAGCACCTCTTTCGCCTGATGCGCGAGGGCCCGGCCGAAGACCTCACCCTCACCGAGAACGCTCAGCCGGCCTTGATGGCGGTGAGCCTGGCGGTGATGGGGGTGCTGAAGGGCCAGTTCGGCGTCGACATCACCCGCGCGGCCTTCGTCGCCGGCCATTCCTTGGGTGAATATTCCGCGCTCGCGGCGGCCGGCTCGGTGAGCCTCGCCGACACGGCGCGCCTTCTCCGGCTGCGCGGCCAGGCCATGCAGCGCGCGGTTCCGGCCGGCGCCGGGGCCATGGCGTCCCTGATCGGCCCCAAGAGCGATGTCGCCCTGGCCGAGGCCGCCGCCGAGGCGGGCGCCAAGGCTGGCGTCTGCGTCGTCGCCAACGACAACAACGCCGGCAATGTGGTGATCTCCGGCGACAAGGCGGCGGTGGACCTGGCGATCGAGAAGGCCAAGGAACTGGGCGCCCGAGCGATCCCGCTCAATGTCTCCGCGTCGTTCCATTGCCCGCTGATGGCGCCGGCCGCCGAGGAGATGGCGGTGGCGCTCGCGGAGACGGAAATCCTCGCCCCGCGCGCGCCGCTGGTGGCCAATGTCACGGCCAAGCCGACCCTCGATCCGGACGCGATCCGCGAATTGCTGGTCGAGCAGGTGACGGGCCGCGTGCGCTGGCGCGAGAGCATGGAGTGGCTGGCCGGGGAGGGCGGCGTGACCCTCTTCGCCGAGGCCGGCGCCGGCAAGGTGCTGACCGGCATCGCCAAGCGGATCGCGCCGGACGCCCAGGCCGTGGCGCTCAATACGCCCGCGGATCTGGAAGCCTTCGCGGGCGGGCTATGAGCGAGGGCGCGGCGATGTTCGATCTTTCCGGCAAAACCGCCCTGGTCACCGGGGCCAGCGGCGGCATCGGCGGCGCCATCGCCACGGCGCTCTATACGCAAGGCGCCACGGTCGTCCTTTCCGGCACGCGCGAGGCGGCGCTGCATGACCTCGCCGGCGCCCTTGGCGAACGGGCCCGATGCGTCGCCTGCGATCTCTCCGACGCGCAGGCCGTGGATGGCCTGATCGGCCAGGCCGAGGCCGCCGCCGACGCGCCGATCGACATTCTGGTGGCCAACGCCGGTGTGACCCGCGACGGCCTCCTGCTGCGCATGAAGGACGAGGACTGGGCGTCGGTGCTGCGGATCAACCTGGAGAGCTATTTCCGGCTCTCCCGGTCGGCCCTGCGCGGGATGATGAAGCGCCGGCACGGACGGATCATCGGCATCACCTCGGTGGTGGGGGTGACCGGCAATCCGGGGCAGACCAACTATGCCGCCTCCAAGGCCGGCATGATCGGCTTCTCCAAGGCCCTGGCCCAGGAGGTGGCGAGCCGGGGCGTGACCGTCAATTGCGTGGCGCCCGGCTTCATCGAAAGTCCGATGACGGAGGCTCTCACCGAAGCCCAGAAGACGCAGATCCTGGCGACCATCCCGGCCGGCCGCCTGGGTTCCGGCGCCGATGTGGCGAGCGCCTGCGTCTATCTCGCCAGTGACGCGGCGGCCTATGTCACCGGTCAGACCTTGCATGTGAACGGGGGCATGGCGATGATCTAGAGGCGTCTGGCGCCGCTAGGCGGACCCAAAGGAACATGCTAGGCGGAAATCCGAATTTGAGACACTAAGTCATCGGGTCGCGGTCAGCGATCCTCGAGACCAAACGACAGGGCCGGTGGGCAGGGGGCGACCCAGGCCGGCGGGCGCCTAAAACAAAAGGGACTGGACCTGAATGTCCGATATTCTTGAACGCGTGCGTAAGATCGTCATCGAGCACCTGGACGCCGACCCGGAGAAGGTGACCGAAAAGGCGAGCTTCATCGACGACCTTGGCGCCGACAGCCTGGACAATGTCGAACTGGTCATGGCGTTCGAAGAGGAATTCGACATCGAGATCCCCGACGACGCGGCCGAGCACATCCAGACCGTGGGCGATGCGGTGAAATTCATCGGAGAGCGGCTGGGCGCCTGATTGGCCGGCCCACACTCAATTCATGCGCCGCGTCGTCGTCACCGGACTGGGCATGGTCACGCCCCTGGGGTGGGGCGTTGAAACCACCTGGAGCGGACTCCTCGCCGGAAAGTCGGGCGGCGGACGCATCACCGCGTTCGATCCCGCCGACTACGCCTGCCAGGTCGCTTGCGAGGTGCCGCGCGTCGATGGCCGCGGCGGCGGCGGCCGGGATATCGCCGGGAGCTTTGATCCCGATCAGGTGATGAGCCTGAAGGAGCAGCGCCGGGTCGACGACTTCATCCTCTACGCCATGGCCGCCGCCGACGAGGCGGTGCGCGACAGCGGCTGGTCGCCCGAGGACGAATACGAGCGCGAACGCACCGGCGTGATCATCGGCTCGGGCATCGGCGGGCTTTCCACCATCGCCGACACCTCGATCGAGCTCCACGAGAAGGGGCCAAGGCGGGTCAGTCCGTTCTTCATCCCCTCGGCGCTGATCAATCTGGCTTCCGGCCAGGTTTCGATCCGCCATCACTTCAAGGGCCCCAACCACGCGGTGGTGACCGCCTGCGCCACGGGGGCTCACGCCGTGGGCGATGGCATGCGCCTGATCCAGCATGGCGACGCCGATGTGATGATCGCCGGCGGGGCCGAGGCGGCGATCTGCAAGATCGGCATCGCCGGCTTCATCGCCTGCCGCGCCATGTCGACCCACTTCAACGACGCGCCGCAAAGGGCGTCCCGGCCCTACGACCGCGACCGCGACGGCTTCGTCATGGGCGAGGGCGCCGGGGTGCTGGTGCTGGAAGAACTCGAACACGCCAGGAAACGCGGGGCCAAGATCTACGCCGAGGTGATCGGCTATGGCCTGGCCGGCGACGCCTTCCACATCACCGCCCCGGCCGAGGATGGCGATGGCGGCTTCCGCGCCATGAAGGCGGCGATCGCCCAGGCCGGGCTCGAGCCGGCCGACATCGACTATATCAACGCCCATGGCACCTCCACGCCGCTGGGCGATGAGATCGAACTGGGCGCGGTGGAGCGGCTGTTCGGCAACGCCGCGGCCAAGACGGCCATGTCGTCCACGAAATCGGCGATCGGCCACCTGCTGGGCGCGGCGGGCGCCGTGGAGGCGGCGTTCTGCGTGCTCGCCCTGCGCGACCAGATCGCCCCGCCGACCATCAATCTGGACAACCCGTCGGTGGATACGCCGATCGATCTGGTCCCCAACGCCGCCCGGCCGATGAAGATCGATATCGCGCTTTCCAACAGCTTCGGCTTCGGCGGCACCAACGCCAGCGTCGTCTTCAAGTCGGCGCCATGAGCCGCGCGCCGCGCAAGCGGGCCGTCAAAACTCCCAGGCGCCCGACGCCCATATGGGTCCCTGTCTCCATCGCCGTCGTGGTCTTGCTGGCCGGCGTGGTGGAGGCCACCTACTTCGGCGCCGGCCCCGAAGCCCGCAACGGCGCGGCCTCCACCTCGGTCGTGTTGCCCTCCGGCTCCGGGGTCGCCGGGATCGGCCAGAGCCTGGAAGCGGCCGGCGTGGTGCGCTCGCGGTTCCTGTTCATGGCCGCCGCCACGCTGACCGGCGCCGCCCACCAGCTCAAGGCCGGTGAATACGTCTTTCCTTCCCGCGCGGCCCTGGCCACTGTCCTTGACGCGATCCGCGCCGGCAAGGTCGTTCGCCACGTAGTCACCATCCCCGAGGGTCTGACCTCCAAGGCCGCCGTCGATATCCTGAATGGGACCGCCGAACTGACCGGAAGGGCGCGAGCGCCGGCCGAGGGGGCGCTCCTGCCCGAGACCTATGAAGTGACACGCGGCGAAGACCGCGCCGCGGTGCTGAACCGGATGGAGTTGGCGCGCGACAAGCTCCTGGCCGATCTCTGGGAGAACCGCGCCAAGGGCCTGCCTTACCGATCGCCCGATGACGCCGTGATCGTCGCCTCGATCGTGGAGAAGGAGACGGCCAAGCCCTCGGAGCGTCCGCTGATCGCCGCGGTGTTCGTCAATCGGCTGGAGAAGGGCATGAAGCTGGAGAGCGATCCGACGGTGATCTATGGCCTCACCGGCGGCGCCCCCCTTGGCCACGGCCTGCGCCTTTCCGAGCTGGCGTCCAGAACCCCCTACAACACCTATGTGATCGACGGTCTTCCGCCGACACCCATCGCCAATCCCGGCCGCGCCTCTCTGGAGGCGGCCCTGGATCCCGCGGCCTCCGAAGCGCTCTATTTCGTCGCCGATGGCACGGGCGGCCATGTCTTCGCCGACACCCTGGAGGCGCACCAGCGCAATGTCGCCCGCTGGCGGGCGATCGAGCAGGGCAAGGCCGCCACGGGCGCGTCGTGAGCCTTTCGGGCATGACCGGCTTTGGCCGCCGCGAAGGGGCCTTGGGCGACTGGACCTGGGCCGTGGAGGCGAGGTCGGTGAATGGCCGCAACCTCGAGGTGCGATTCCGCGGACCGCCAGGGTTCGACGCCTTGGAACGGGTGGCTCGGGAAGCGGCCCAGTCACGGTTCCAAAGAGGCCAGATCAACCTCAATGTTCAGGCCAAGCGAGCCCGGGCCAGTGGCGAGGTCAGGATCAACAGCGATCTCGCCGAACGCTATCTGGCCGCGGGCGAGGCCTGGATGGCGGCCGGGCGCGCCACGGCGCCGACGGCGGATGGGCTGCTCAGCCTGCCGGGCGTGATCGAGACCCGCGACGCGGATGACGACGAAGAAACGCGCGGCGCCGTGGAGGCGGCCATGGCGGCCGATATCGGCGCGGCGTTCGACGATCTTCGCGCGGCCAGGGGCGATGAAGGCGCCGCCTTGGCCGAGGTGATCGGCGGGATTCTGAACCATATCGAGGCGCTGACGACGCGGGCTGGCGCCGAGGCGGCCACCCAGCCGACCGTGATCCGCGACCGGCTCCAGCGCCGCCTCATCGAACTGGCCGGCGAGGCGGCGAGCGAGGAGCGCATCCTGCTCGAGGCGGCCGCGGCGGCGACAAAGGCCGACGTGCGCGAAGAGCTGGATCGGCTCGGCGCCCACATCATCGCCGGCCGAACGCTTCTGGACCAGGCCGCCGCCAGCGGCCGGCGTCTGGACTTCCTTACCCAGGAATTCATGCGCGAGGCCAACACCCTGTGCGCCAAGTCGGCCCTCACCGGTCTGACCTCGGTCGGGCTGGAGCTGAAGGCGGCGATCGATCAGCTGCGCGAGCAGGTGCAGAATGTCGAGTGAGGCGATGCGTGCGCGGCGGGGCCTGCTGCTGGTGATCTCCAGTCCGTCCGGAGCTGGCAAATCTTCGCTCGCGCGCCGGTTGGTCACCAGCCACCCAGCCCTGGCCCTTTCCGTCTCGGCCACCACCCGGCCGCCGAGGCCCGGCGAAGCCGACGGGCGCGAATATCGGTTCCTGTCGCGCGGCGTCTTCGATGAGATGGCGGCGGTGGGCGACTTCCTCGAATGGGCCGAGGTCCATGAACATCGATACGGCACGCCTAGGACGCCGGTCATGGCCGCGCTGGCCAGGGGCCAGGACATGCTGTTCGATATCGACTGGCAGGGCGCCGAGAAGATCGCCGCCAGCGCGCCGCAAGACACGGTCCGCGTCTTCATCCTGCCGCCCAACATGGCCGAGCTGGCCGCGCGCCTGCATTCGCGGGCGCAGGACGCCGAGGCTGTTATCGCCAGGCGGCTTGGCCGCGCCAAGGGCGAGATCGAGAAGTGGGTCGACTACGATTATGTGATCGTCAACGATGACTTCGACCGGGCCTATGCGGAACTCGAGGCGGTCTATCGGACCGAACGGATGCGGCCCGCGCGAAATCCGTGGCTGGCGCCTTTCGTGCGGGGCCTGCTGGAAGAAAAGATCTAGGCGGGGCCAGCGCGTTCGACAGCTTCGGCCAGGGCGAGGAATCCGGCGACCGGGATCGTTTCGGCCCGGGCGCTGGGATCGATACCGACCGATCGACAAAGCAACTCCCCGCCCAGCCCGCGAAGGGCGGATCGCAGCATCTTGCGCCTCTGGCCAAAAGCGGCCTTGGCCACGGCCTGAAGCGCGGCCACCCGCGCATCGCTTGGTCGGTCGGCTCGGGGGTTGAGGCGCACCACGGCCGAATCGACTTTCGGCGGCGGGGTGAAGGCGCGGGCCGGCAAGTCCAACACGATCCTGGCCTCGCAGAGCGCCTGGGCGAGGACGCCAAGCCTTCCATACTCGCCACCGCCGGGCCCGGCGATGATCCGCTCGGCGACTTCCTTCTGGAACATCAGGGTCATCGACCGCGGACGAAAAGGACCGGTGAGCCATTTGACCAGCAGCGGGCTTCCGATGTTGTAGGGAAGGTTGGCGACGATCGAGGCGTTGGGGGCGATCAGGTCGGACTCGGCCACCGCCAGGGCGTCGGCCCGAATGATCCTCAGGCGACCCGGCGCGGCCTCGGCGAGAGGCTCGAGCAGGCGCGCGAACCTGGGGTCGGCCTCGACGGCGACGACCCGGGCGTCCGCCTCCAACAGGGCGCGAGTGAGCCCTCCTGGCCCCGGCCCCACTTCGAGGACGCTCTCGCCAGGTTCGAGTTCAGCCAGGCGGACGATTTTGCGGCAGACGTTGAGATCGAGCAGGAAGTGCTGGCCGAAGCGTTTGTCCGCCTCGATGCCGGCCGCCGCCAGGGCGGCGCCGGGGGCGGGCAGGGCGTCCAGGTTCACGCCGCGCGGCGCCGGGCGATGTCGGCGGCCAACCGGATCGCGGCGATCAGGCTATCGGGACGGGCCTTGCCGGACCCGGCGATATCGTAGGCGACGCCGTGGTCTGGCGAGGTGCGAACGATCGGCAAGCCGAGGGTGACGTTCACCCCGCCCCAGAAATCCAGCATCTTCACCGGGATCAGGGCCTGGTCGTGATACATGCAGAGCACCGCGTCGTAACGCGTCCGGGCCTCGGCGTGGAACAGGCTGTCGGCGGGGTATGGGCCGGTGGCGTCGACACCCAGCGCCCGCAGCGCGCGCACCGCCGGGGCGATGATCGCCTCTTCCTCCCCTCCCAGCGCGCCATCCTCGCCGGCATGAGGATTGAGGCCGCAGACAGCCAGGCGGGGATGGTCCACGCCGAAATCCCGCCCCAAGGACCGGGCGGTGACGAGGCCGGCGTTGACGATGGCGCCTTCGCTGAGAAGGCCGGGCACGCGGGCGAGGGGTTCGTGAATGGTGACCAGAGCCACGCGCAAGTCGGCGGCGGTCAGCATCATGATCGGACCCCGCGCCGCCGGGTCGGAGGCCGGCGCGATCTGGCCGAGAAATTCGGTGTGTCCTGGGAACGCGAACCCGGCGGCGTACAAAGGGCCCTTGGCGATGGGCGCGGTGACGAGGCCGCCGGCTTTGCCGCTCAGCGCCAGTCGAGCGGCGGTCTCGATCCAGCCTATGATCGCCTCGGCCGGATGAGGCGCGGATGAGACCGGCAGGTCGAGAACGGGAAGCGCGCCCGCGAAGGCCTCGGCCGCCTCGCCGGGCCCGGCGACCAAGTGGATGGCCGCACCGCCATCGGTCGCCGCGATGACTTGGGCGTCGCCGACCACCATGAAGGCCGGGCCGGTCTGGCGAAGAGCACGCCAGGCCTTGACGACGATTTCGGGACCGATGCCCGCGGGGTCGCCAAGGCTGAGAGCCAGAGGCGCCGGCGCCACCGCCTATTCCTGAACGTGGGTTTCGATCGTGGCGGAGTTGCGCAGGTCGCGGAGCTGGCGCTTGGCAATCATGGAAAGTTCCTCGCCATAGAGGCGGTTCTCGATCTGATCGCGGGTCATCTCCTGGGCGCCGCCCATATGCCGGGCGCACAGCACGATAAGGTGAACGCCCGCGTCGGTTCGGATCGGATCGGAGACCTGGCCGACCTGAAGGGTCTCGGCGGCCGCGCGGAACGCCGGCGCGAGATCCTTGGTCTCGGCCTCGCCCAGATCGCCGGTGACGATGCCCCCGCCCGCCTTGGAGGCTTGGGCGGCGAGATTGTCGCAGCCGTTGATCTTCGGCCGGAGCGCCGCGAGCTTGGCCTGGGCCGCCGCCACCTGTTCCGGGCTTGCGGTTTTGGGCACGGCGATAGCCGCCTGCTTAAGGTCCACGACCACGGTCGAGCCCCCCGCGCGGCTGTCGCGCAGATAGACGATATAGACGCCGTCCTTGACGGGGATGGCGGGGGAGAGGGTGCCTGGCCGCATCGACGCCAGGGCCGCGTCCACCTCCGGCGGCATCTCGCCTCCGGTGATCCAGCCGACATCGCCGCCATTGGCGGCCGAGGGAGAATTGGAAAACTGACGGGCCACGGCCGCGAAGGGTGCGCCGCCTTTCAGTTGCGAGAGCAGTTGATTGGCGCCCTGGATCGCCGCGTCTTCGCCGCCGGCGCGCGCGGCGTCGATGAACACTTCGCTGATCTGATATTGCGGCTTGCCGGCCTCCGCCTCGAGCCGCTTCTGGAAGGCCTTGACCTGGTCATCGCCAATGATCACCCGCGAACCATAGCGTCCGCGAATCCAGCCCCGCCAGCTTATCTCGGCGCGGAGCTGGTCGCGGAAGGTGTCGGCGCCGACGCCCTGAGCGGCAAGCTGGGCCAGGAGCTGGTCGGCGCTGGTGTTGTTGTTGCGGGCGATATCGGCGAGCTCGTCGTTCACCTCCGCGTCGGTGGCGATCAGGCTGAACTTCTGCTGCTTTTCTTCGTTGGCCAGCTCCTGCATCTCCAGGCGCTCATCGACAAGCGAGCGAATCGCCTCGCGCTGAATCTCCGGCATGTTCTGTTCGTTGGGCTGGATGCCGGCGGTTACGATCAGCAGTCGCATGCGCTGGACGATGTCATAGCTTGAAATGATCTGGTCGTTGACCGTGACGACCACGCTCTCCGAAAGTCCTTGAGGCGCGCTGGTCACCGCTGCTGGGGCGGAGGGCTCAAGCACCGAGGGCGCGGCCACTTGAGGCGCGGTGATCTGCGCCAGAGCCGCGCTGGCCGTCAGCAGAACCGCCGCGCAGAGGCCCGCGCCGCCAAGGCGCGCGGCGGCCGCGTTTTTACCAAGTCTGCGCATATGTATCGGGGATCCTCATCAATCTCGCGGCCATCCTGCAAGTTACACGAACGGGCGATCGGTTAGTGGCTGTAGCCTGAATTGCCCAATGTGGCGAGCGATAGGCGAAGGACCACGGATGTCGATGGGCCCAGCGTGCTGTTGAACGTTTCGTTGTGGCGATAGATCACCTCCACTCTCACGCAAGGATCCTTGTAGACCACCCCGAACTCGGTTTGGCGCCAGGTGCCGCCATCGACAATAGCGTAGGCGGTGGCGCCCCAGTGCTTGGTGACATCCACCTCCCCGTGGACGTCGACGCTGTCGATCGGTCCGCCGGTTGGTGAGTCGCGTTCATAGAGGTAGGCGATATAGCCAGACACCCGGCTGGTGGAGAAATCCGCGCCGGATTCCAGATAGTTGGCGTCGAAGGTGTTCGAATCGAACCGCGCCTTGGTGAACAGGCTCACACCCTTGACCGGGGTCGCCTCGGCGGAGACGACATAGTCGGAAAGCGCCGTCTGCAAGCCGGTGCGTTGTGGCACGGGCGGCTGATCCTCGAAGCCAAGAACGCGGCCGACGAGTAGGCTTCCGCTCTTGCCATCGGGAAACATCACCGTCGCGCGGCCGCCCACGGTGACACTCTGGCCGCCTTCATAGAGATCATAGCCAGGCGACTTGTTGGGCTGGAAAAGGTTGGTCTCGTCGAACTGCCAGATCTCGCTGTCTTCGTTGGGGATCAGCGGATAGAAATGGGTGTTGGGCGAGATCGCGATCTGGCCCATGGGCTCCAGCAGGTAGGTGACGCCGGCCGACTGTTTGATCAGCGGATAGCTGACATTGAGCCCGATGGTCCCCCAGCCGCGGCCGAGGATCGCGCTGTATGGATCCGGGGGCGTCAGATTGGCCAGGCTGTACAGATCGAAGCGCCCGTTGAGGAACGGCTCGAGGCGCAATCCATCGCTTAGAGTGAAGGTGCGCTCCCAATCAGACTCTATGGTTCCCCGGCGGCTATCCGGGCCATTGGCGCCCGGGTCGGCTGGGGTCTCGCCGACCGTCAGCACCGCGGCGCTGCCGGAAATGCGCAGGCGCCCGCCCAGGATGTCCTCATTGGGCTCGTAGTGCCCCTCGATGACCGGCGCCATGATCGGAAAGGTGCTCTGCTGGTCGGTCGATCTCAGCCCCTGGACCTCCATCGCCGCCACCGAGAGATAGCTGTTCTGGTTTTGCTGGACGACGTAGAGTTGCGAGATCAGGCGACGGTCATCGGCGGCGTAAAGGCCGCTCTCCTTATACACATCTCCGATCGAGTATTTGTCGAACAGCAAGGTGTCGGAAACCTGTTCGGCGGTGAAGCCCCAAAGCCAGGTTGGGCTGAGGTTGAAGACGCCGCTGCCGAGGATATAGCTCCGGGAGGTTGCGTCACCGAACTGTTGGCCCTGTGAGTTGAAATCCTGGGAATATGTGTAGCCAGCCCTGATATCGAGCGAGCCGGAGTAGAAGCGCTCCCTATATTCCACGTTTAGGAAGGGATTGACCTTGGTGTTGATCTGCGGCGTGACCGTGAGATCGATCGAGGGCGAGATGACCTGATAATAGGGCTGCTCGTAGCTGAAGCCCCGCTTGCTGGAGATGGTCGGATAGGGAAGGAGAAAGCCGGATTTCTTCTCGACGACGGGTTCCGCGATCTTAAGGGCGGGAAAGTAGAACACGCCGACGCCAAGCACCTGGATGACCGCATCCTGAAAATAGATCGTCTGGCGCTTGTGGTCGTCCACCACCTTGCGGGCGCGGATGGACCATGTGGGCTGGCCGGTCCCCTTGCCGCCCTTTTCCGCGCAAATCGGGCAGGGGGTGAAGATGACCTTGTTCATCACGGTGATGTCGGCGCCCTGCCGATGGGCGCTGGCCGCGGCGATCTTCACGTTCTGGCTCATGCGGGTTGAGTAGCCGAGCGCGATCCCTTGCGAGAAATCCTTGTCGAGGGTGACGGCGCTGGAGAATTGGGTCGTGCCATCCGCTTCGATGATGACCACATGACCCCTCGCGGTGACGACACTGGTCTGGGTCTGATAGTCGACCTCATCGGCGCGCAGCACCCGGCCCATGTAGCGAACCTCGACCGCGCCTTCCGCGGTGACGCGGTGGTTGGCGTCATCCTGGACGACGCTGTTGGCCTCAAGATAATAACCGCCGCCCCTCAGACCATCGTCGGCCGGCGGAGCCTTGGGCGCCGTTTTCGGGGGCGAGACAACGCCGCCGGCGATGGGTTGAGCCATCGCGCTCCCAGCCAGCGTGGCCGCGACCACGGCTCCGGCCACGAACAGCCCTCGGACGCAGGCCGGTCCCAACGCACGGGCGGTCATGACCGGCCGATCTCTGGGCGGGTCATCTCGCCGGAGCCCATCGCTCAACCGTCCTCGGTGTAGCAAAGCAGGGTTACTCCGGCTAAAAGCGCCAGGATCGGCGGTGCCCAGGCGGCGATAGGGGCGGGCATTACTTCCGAACTCCCTAATGCGCCGCAGAACTGGTTCAAAAAAAAGACCAAGAACCCCAATCCCACGCCAACCGAGGCCAGGCCGGCCAGACCTCCCAGACGCATCAGTCGCAGGGAGAAGGCGGCCGCCAGAATCGACATAGCCGAGAACAGCAGCGGCGTCGCGAGAAGCTGCTGGAAGCGCAGCCGATAGCCGACCGAGCTGTAGCCGGCTAGCTCGGCGGCGTGGATTGTCGCCGGCAGTCGCCAAAAGGCCACGGCGCCGGGCGCCGCGAAACTCTCCATGGCCGTCCGGTGATCGAGCATCGAGGGGATCAGGAGCTGCTCGTAATGTTCCGGTCCGGCGCCCGGGGAGGCTTCGCGCACATCGCTTAGCCGCCAGAAGCCGGGCTCAAGTCGCGCTTGGGCCGCTTCGATACGCCGCGAAACCGTTCGGTCTCCGTTGGCGTTAAGGGTCTGGACGAAAAGCGAAACCCCTTTGAGCCGAACAACATCGCCCACGGTGTCGTGGGATCTGCCATGGATCACGATCTGGCTCCGATCGTCGCCCTGCCGCAGCCAGATATCGCGTCCCGCCTGGCCGCCGAGGATGATGGCCGCCCGCCGTGCTTCGAACCGGGCGTTCATGGCCGCTGCGAGTGGATTGAGAATTGCGACCGCTACGACGCCAATCAGAAAGGCGGCGCCCGCGGTAGGCAGGACGAACCGCCAGGCCGAGACACCCGCCGCGCGCATGGCGACCAACTCGCTTCGCCGGTTAAGCGCGACGAAGGCGCCAAGAACGCCGAACAGGAAGACGAACGGCGCCAGCTGCAAGATCACCGCCGGCGACTTCAGAAGAATAAGACCGAGGAGTTCTAGGAACGACATATCCTGCCGGCCGCCCAGGGTGCGCGACAGCTCCACGAAGTCGATCAGGGCGATCACCGAGCCGACCACGGCCAGGGCGATCAGGACGCCCAGCAGGGTGCGGCCAAGAACATACGCCTGCAGGCGGATCGGCGCGCCGGTCACGCGGTGGCTTCGAGCGCCGTGAACCTTGGTCGCACGCGGGCGCCCAGGATCACGGCCATGGCGACCGCCAGGGTCGCGATCGGAACGAGGTATTGCGCCACGTTCAACGCCGGTTGTCCGCCCGCGGCTTCCTGGGCCGCGAAGCCGACGATGCGGGCGACCAAGGCCGTCGCGGCCACCGCGGCGATCCTCGCGCCGTAGCCCAGGCGGCTAAAGGCGCCGCCGATCACCGCGGCCAGGGCCAACGCCATGAAGGCCAGATTGTAGAGGGGCGTCGCAATCCGCGAATGGCCTTCGGCGAGCATCTTGTCGCGATTCTCCCGTTCCCACGCGCCGCGCATGTCGGGGAAAAACAGTTCGTGAAGATAGCGGTCGGAGAGTTTATATTCGACGGGTTTGTCCAGGGATATCAGCGGCTTCAGATCAAGAACATAATCGTCGAATGAGAGATAGTTCAGCACGCCCGTCGAGCTGAATTGCTGGTTGGCTCCGTTGTGCATCACCAGCACGGGCGCGCCGCCCCGCTTTTCGAGCCGGCCCTCTTGGGCTGTGATGGTGTTATCCCGACCTCGCGTGGTCTCGCGGTTGACGAAAAGGTTATGGATCACGCCATCGTCGTCCACCGATTGGGCGTAGACGGTGAAGCCCGGCGCCGGATGGGAAAAGCGCCCCGGCCTGATCATGGTCGCCACCAGATCGGCGCGAACGTTTTCCAGGGTTTCGCGTAGCGCGCGGTAGCAAAGAGGCTGAATCCAAAGGGTGAGCACAAGGCACAGGAGACTCGCGCCGCCGGCCAGTTGAAAGGCCGGAGCGACGACACGCCAGCGGCTCATGCCCGTGGAAAAACAGATCACGATTTCCTGTTCGATGTGCAGGCGGTTCATCGCCACCACCGCGCTCAGCAGCACAGCCACGGGCATGACCATGGCGATGAGTTGGGGCATGGCCAGAAGAATGACCTTGATGAAGATGAGCACGCTCTGGCGCTCATCAACCAGCAGGTCCAGGGCCGACAGGCTCTCGCTCAAGACCGCCAGACCAGAAAGCGCGGCGATCGCCAGCACCATGGGCCACAGAAGCTGGACGAAGAGATAGCGATCGATCAGGCGCATCAGGCGGCGGCCGGACTTTCCGAGCGTGCGGGCGGCTCAAGTGCGGGCCGCGCCCTTGTAACCATGGCCCATGGGCGGAGACAACCGGCGAGAGAGCGGCGGCGGCGTTTGATCCGTACCGCGCTTAACCAGCGGCTCGCGCCCTTCGCCCGGGGCCGCCGCTAAATCGGCGCCTTCGACAAGATCGCGGGGCCAAAAATCGGCTCCCAGGCCGCCCGCAGCGCCGCATCGGCTTCCTCCAGGCTGACATCGAGACCGAGGTCGGCGAGGCTGGTGACGCCGTGCTCCGATATCCCGCATGGGACGATGCCCGAGAAATGAGAGAGATCGGGCGTCACATTGAAACTGACGCCGTGAAAACTCACCCAGCGGCGCAGCTTGACGCCTATGGCGGCGATTTTGTCCTCTCTTGCGGGAGGGCCGGCTCGCTCGACCCACACGCCCACCCGCCCGCAGCGCGTTTCGCCGGTGACGCGAAGGGTGGCCAGGGCGCCGATCAGCCATTGCTCCAGGCCAAGCACATAGGCCTTGGCGTCGCGGCCGCGTTCGCGAAGATCGAGCATGATATAGGCCACGCGCTGGCCGGGCCCGTGGTAGGTAAACTGGCCGCCGCGGCCGGTCTTGAACACTGGGAAGCGATCGGGGGCGATCAGATCCTCCGCCTTCGCCGAAACGCCATGGGTGTATAGGGGCGGATGCTCCAGCAGCCAGACGAGTTCTTCGGCCTCGCCCGCGATGATCGCTTCCACCCGGGCCTCCATGGCCTCGACAGCTTCGGGGTAGGGGATCAGATCACGTGAAATTGCCCAGCCCGCCGGGTGTCCATCGGGGCGCAAGAGAGTTGAAGCGGGTGTCTGACAGGTCTCGGACATGACTTCGCTAATGTGGGGCGCCGGCGAACCATCTCAAAGCGAACGCTTCACAAGGGTGCGCCCATTTGCTAACCCCCCGCGCTCACCACGGGCGGTCGTGGCGGAATTGGTAGACGCGCAGCGTTGAGGTCGCTGTGGGGCAACCCGTGGAAGTTCGAGTCTTCTCGACCGCACCAGTGAGACATCGCCCGCTCTCGCGAGGCGATCGGGGCCGTGTTAGATCGCGCGCATGATCTCCAATCACGGCCCGATGATGGATTTCGGCCTCGGCGAGGCCGCCGACGCTATCCGCGACACCACCGCCCGGTTCGCCGCCGACAGGATCGCGCCGCTGGCGGCCGGGATCGACGCCTCCAACAGCTTTCCGCGCCAGCTCTGGCCTCAGATGGGCGAACTTGGCCTGCACGGGATCACCGTGGAGGAGGAATTCGGCGGCCTGGGCCTGGGCTATCTCGAACATGTCGTGGCCATGGAGGAAGTGTCGCGCGCCTCGGCCTCGGTCGGTCTCAGCTACGGCGCCCACTCCAACCTCTGCGTCAACCAGATCCGCCGCTGGGGCACGGACGAGCAGAAACGCCGCTATCTGCCGGCCCTGATCAGCGGCGAGCATGTGGGCGCCCTGGCCATGAGCGAGGCGGGCTCGGGCTCCGATGTGCTTTCCATGCGCCTGCGCGCCGAGCGGCGGGGCGATGATTATGTGCTCAACGGCGCCAAGTTCTGGATCACCAACGCGCCGCACGCCGATGTGCTGGTGGTCTACGCCAAGACCGGGCCGGCGGCCGAGAGCCGGGGTGTCACCGCTTTCATCGTCGAGAAGGGCATGGCCGGCTTCTCGACGCCGAAGAAGCTCGACAAGCTGGGCATGCGGGGATCGGACACCGGCGAGCTTGTGTTCGAAGAATGCGAGGTTCCGGCCGAGAATGTCATGGGTCCGCTGGGCGGCGGCGCCGGGGTTCTGATGAGCGGGCTCGACTATGAGCGCGCGGTGCTCGCCGCCGGGCCGCTGGGCATCATGCAGGCGTGCCTCGACGCGGTGCTGCCCTATGTTCGGGAGCGCAAGCAGTTCGGCAAAGCCATCGGCGGGTTTCAGCTCATGCAGGGCAAGATCGCCGACATGTACGTCGCTCTCAATTCCGCCAGGGCCTATGTCTACGCCGTGGCCAGGGCCTGCGACGCCGGCCAGACCACCCGCTTCGACGCCGCCGGCGCCATCCTGCTGGCCAGCGAGAACGCCGTGCGCGTCTCCCTGGAGGCGATCCAGGCCCTGGGGGGCGCCGGCTATCTCAAGGACTTTCCGGTGGAGCGCTATCTGCGTGACGCCAAACTCTACGACATCGGCGCCGGAACCAATGAGATCCGGCGTTTCCTGATTGGCCGGGAACTGATCGGAGCGTGAAGGCGGCCGCCCTCATGGCCCTGCTTTTATCGGCGACGCCCGTAGCCGAGGCCCGGGCGCAGGCCGAGTGCCCAGCCGGTGAGCATCGCGCCAATACCGCCCAGCTGTTCTTCGGCCGCCTCGAAGTCGGCGGCTCGGTGAGCGATGCGGACTGGCGAAAGTTCCTCAATGAAGTGGTGACCCCGGCCTTTCCCGACGGCTTTTCCGACTGGGACGCCGAGGGCCAGTGGCGCGACCCCAGGGGCGTCATCGTCGAGGAGCCGTCCAAGGTGCTGCTCGTCGTCCTGCCAGGCCGGGCGGATGATCACGACCGGCTCAACGACGTTGTCGCCGCCTACAAGGCGCGCTTTCACCAGCAATCGGTGCTGGTCGTCGAGCAGGGGGAATGCGCCGGGTTCTAGGGACTTCATCGTCGGCCAATGCTGCGACCGTTATTGACGCACCGAAGCTCTAAGGTCGACGTCGGTAAGCGAAGGAGCCGCCGATGTCTGAGTTCTATACGCTGACGATGACCCTGTGGTTCGTGAGTCTGGTGATCGCGGGTGCGGCTGGGATGACAGCGCTGCTGCGTATGTCGCTAGCGGCGCTATTCCTGGTTCGGGTCGCAGCCAATTGGATGGCCGCCCTGAATTGGACCCGCGAACGACGTCTTGTGAGCGATCGCCTACCGATTGGCGTCGCCATGAGCCTGGACCTGAAGCCTTGCGACTGAGCGCACGAACCCGAAAAGCAAAGGGCCGCCCCATTTTTCTGGGACGGCCCTTCCATCGTCGTGACCGCGGCGACGCCGGAGATGAACCGGCTGCCGCGACCTGATCCTTCAGAGCGTCAAGACGCCGTCAGGAGCGAGCCTCGATCTTAAGGCTCCAGGTCGCTTGCGACCGCGGTTGGAGACAATGAGACACTGGACCACCTCCTTTCAGCTGTTGAGACAGGACCTTCAATATGGCGGGATTTGTCACGAGTCGCAAATCGCCTTTGCCTTGACATGCGCAAGGCGCCATGCGCCCTTCCGCGCCTTCCCGATTTTGGCCCTTTTGAGAGACCCCAACGATGCACGCCTATCGCACCCACACCTGCGGCGCCCTGCGGCTCGCGGACCGGGGCGAGAATGTCCGCCTCTCCGGCTGGGTGCATCGCAAGCGCGATCACGGCGGTCTGCTGTTTGTTGATCTGCGCGACCACTACGGCCTGACCCAACTGGTGGTTCATCCCGGCACGCCCGGCTTCGAGGCGTTGGACGGCGCGCGGGCCGAGAGCGTGGTGCGCATCGACGGCGAGGTGGTGGCCAGGGACGCCGACACCATCAACCCCTCCCTGCCCACCGGCGAGATCGAGATCCGCGTGCGCGCCGCCGAAGTGCTCTCCATGGCGGCCGAGCTTCCCCTGCCGGTATTTGGCGAGCCGGAATATCCCGAGGAGATCCGCCTTTCGCACCGCTATCTCGATCTGCGCCGCGAGACCTTGCACAAGAACATCGTGCTGCGATCCAAGGTGATCGACTCGATCCGCCGCCGAATGGTGGGTCAGGGGTTCACCGAGTTTCAGACCCCGATCCTCACCGCCTCCAGCCCGGAAGGCGCGCGGGACTTCCTTGTGCCCTCGCGCACTCACCCAGGCACGTTTTACGCCCTTCCCCAGGCGCCGCAGCAGTTCAAGCAGCTGTTGATGGTCGCCGGTTTCGACCGCTACTTCCAGATCGCGCCCTGTTTCCGCGACGAGGACGCCAGGGCCGACCGGTCGCTGGAGTTCTATCAGCTTGACGTGGAGATGAGCTTCGTCACCCAGGAAGACATCTTCGCCGCCATGGAGCCTGTGCTGCATGGCGTGTTCGAAGAGTTCGCCGAGGGCAAGCCGGTGACGCCCTATCCGTTTCCGCGCATTCCCTATCGCGAGGCCATCGCCAAATACGGCTCCGACAAGCCCGATCTGCGCAACCCGCTGGTGATGAGCGATATCTCCGAGCCCTTCCGAGGCGGCGGCTTTGGCGTTTTCGCTCGCATGCTGGAAGGGCCTGGCGCGGCGGTGTGGGCGATCCCGGCCCCCGGCGGCGGCTCGCGCGCCTTCTGCGACCGGATGAACAGCTGGGCGCAGAGCGAAGGCCAGCCGGGTCTGGGCTACATCTTCTGGCGGGATGGCGAGGGCGATGAGGCCGCCGCCGGTCCGATCGCCCGCAACCTTGGGCCCGAACGCACCGAGGCGATCCGCGCGGCCCTCGGCCTTGGCGTGGGCGATGCGGCCTTCTTTGTCGGCGGCGATCCCAAAATCTTCTACAAGTTCGCCGGCCAAGCCCGCACCAAGGTGGCGAGCGAACTTGGGCTCGTGGACGAGGATCGGTTCGACTTCTGCTGGATCGTCGATTTTCCGATGTACGAGATGAACGAGGAGTCCAACCATGTTGATTTCTCGCACAACCCCTTCTCAATGCCCCAGGGCGAGCTGGAGGCGCTCAACACCCAGGATCCTTTGGAGATACTCGCCTATCAGTACGACATCGTCTGCAACGGCTATGAGCTTTGCTCCGGCGCGGTGAGAAATCACCGGCCCGATGTCATGCTGCGCGCGTTCGAGATCGCCGGCTATAGCGCCGCCACCGTGGAGGAAGACTTCGGCGGCATGCTGAACGCCTTCCGATACGGCGCGCCGCCGCACGGCGGTCTCGCGCCGGGCATTGACCGCATCGTCATGCTGCTGGCCGGTCAGCAGGCCATCCGTGAAGTGATCGCCTTCCCCCTCAACCAGCAGGGCCAGGACCTGATGATGCATGCTCCCTCGGCGGCCAGGCCCGCGCAACTGGAAGAGCTTCATATCCGGCTGCAGCCACCGAAGAAGGGGTAGAGCTCCCCTTACCGATGCCCCCGCCCACAGATCAACCGTGGGTCTATGCCGGGCGGCAGGCGGGTACGGGCGTCGCCGCAGGCGTCCTCCAGCTGGTGCTGGGTGAGGTTGCGGGCGCTGGAGAGGTCGGCGCCATTCAGAGAGGCCCCGATCATCTGGGCGTTCTTGAAGTCCGCCGCGGGGAAGGTTGCGTCGATGAGAACGGCGCCCTCCAGTTTGGCGTTTTCGAACGAAGCCTTGTCAAACCGGCCCGAGGTCAGGTTGGCGCCGGTGAAGTTGACGTTCTTGAAGCTGGCGCCAGGCGCCATGACCCTGGAGAGATTGGCGCCTTCCATCTCGGCGCTGTCGAGGTTTGCGTGGGTGAGATTGGCGTTCATGAAGTCGGCCCCGTGAGCTTCGAGGCCAGCGAGGCTGGCGCCGGAGAAGTTGGCCAGGAAGAACCGCGCGCCCATCATTGAGGCCCCGCGAATGTCGGCCTTGGCCATGTCCGCCCCGGTGAAGTTGGAGCCCATGAAACTCGCGCCGCGCAGATCCGATCCGGCCATGGAGGCGCCGGCGAAATCGGCGCCGATGAACTTGGCGCCCACCAGCCGGCGCCCGGCCAGTTCGCAGTTGACGCAGGCCCCGCCGAACGAAACCAGACGCGGCACGTCGGGCCCGCCTTCCAAGGCGAGCGCCCGACCGGCCATGCCAAGCGTCAGGGCGCTGGCGAGGGCGAGGGCGGCGGTGATGCGGTTGGCCCAGGCGAGGGCGGTCACGGCGAGGGTCTCCTTGGCGACGACGGGCGTCCGAGACCTGTCACATGTGGCGAGCGGGCCGCCGGCGCCACTTAAATCGACGTAATGGTCAAGAGGTTAGGCTGGCGGCCTCAGGCTTCGCCATCACCTGCACGAGGCTGGCGGACGCCGCAGGTCTCGCAGATCAGGGCTTGGCCTTTTCTGACCAAGGCCATGTCGCCGCAGGACGGGCACACCTCGGCGGCTCGCGCGCGGGTCGGCGTGGGCAGATAGACCAGGTTGTCCGGCGCCGCGCCGCGGGAAAACCCCTTGGAGATGAAGCGAGAGATCGGCTGGGGTCCGGTTTCGCGCTCCAGCGCTTCGGCCTCCCCGCGCCCCAGGCCATCGGCGTTGAGTTCACCCGGATCGAGATTGGCGAGGTCGGCGCGCCCCAGATAGGAGACCCCTAGCTCCCGGAAGGCGTAATCCAGGATTGACGTGGCCGAGCGGATCGAGTCGTTGCCAGTCACCGGGCCGGCCGGGTCGAACCTCGTGAAGACGAAGGCGTCGACGAACTCATCGAGCGGCACGCCATATTGCAGCCCGATGGAGATGGCTATGGCGAAGTTATTCATCAGTGAACGGAAGGCCGCGCCTTCCTTGTGCATATCGATGAAGATCTCACCCAGCTCACCGTCATCGTATTCGCCGGTGTGCAGATAGACCTTGTGGCCGCCGACGCTGGCCTTCTGAATATAGCCTTTGCGCCGGTCTGGCAGCTTGCGGCGGCTGCGGTCGACCTCGATGATCCGTTCGACGACGCGGTCCCTCGGCGGCTCTGGCTGGCGAACCTCGATCGGTGTGGGAATGGGGATATCGAGCCGAAAATCGGCGGGAGCCCTCGCGCGGCGGATGGTCAAGGCCCTCACGCCAGATTCGGCCGCCCGCGCCTGCAGCTTCGTCGCCTCGGAGGGCAGAGCGGTAAAATCGAGATCGAGCGCGGCGACCGGGGGTGCATCGGTGAAGGCCTGGAGGGCGTTGGTCATGGCCAGTCGCGCTTCGCCGGCGGTTTCGTCCTTTCCGAGAAACACCGCGCGCGCCTCGGGCGTCAGGAACGACGCTTCGGCCAACGTTCCGGCGCCAAGCGCGAAGCGTTCTGCGGCCTCGATTTCCTCGGGATTGAAGCCGGCCAGGGCAAGGGTGTTGAAATTGGCGTCGGCCAGGGCGTCGTCGCTGGCGCCCAGCACATCGCTGACGAAGCCCGCGCCGATCACGGCCGGAGCGAACGCCTCATCCAGGCGGGTGACGCCCATGAGAGCGGCTTCAACGGCGCCAAGCTCCAGTTCGGTGAAGCCCTTGGCGCGCAGGGCCTCGTGATCGATGGCGGGCGCGCCTTCCAACGTTCGCCGGCCCAATACTTCGTGGCGCGCGGCGTCGACGTCTAAATTCAACCGCTCGAGCCCGGCCAGGGCGGCGGCGTCCAGAACGGCGAACACCTTGCCGTCGGCGCTTTCCGCCAGCCGCGCCGGCCCCAGCCATGGCGCGGCGCCGAGTGACAAGGCGCCCAGGCGCAGCGCCATTTCAGGATCGTCAACGGCGGCCGTGAGCTGGGCGGATGGCGCGCCGGTGATCTTTTCGATCTCCAGCGCCGCGGCGCGCGCCGATGCCGCGACAAGCGCGCAGAGGGAACGCGCTCTCTCTCGGCCCTCGGCGCTGTCGTAGGCGAGGCCCTCGCAAACCAGCCGCTCCGCCACGCCGGCCACACACAGGGCCAGCGGCCGGTGATCTCGGCGCACATAGGCCGCCTCCGGCGTCGAGCAGAAACCGGTAAAGCCTTCGATCGCCAAGGCGGTGACGAGTGTGCGAATAGCTCCCTTCAACTGGTCGTCGCCTCGCAACGCCAGTATGTTCAGCGCCGCCCGGGGGGCGATCTCGGCGCGGCGCAAGGCTTCGGCGTCCTGCGTCGAGAACGCCAGGGTCAGATTTCCGCCGCGCCAGGCGAGGGCGGCGGCGCGCGAGGCGTCGGCCCCGCCCGAGGTGACGCGGGCCCGGTCGGTGTGGGCGTACACGGGCCGGCTCAGGGGTTCGAAAGCCGCCAGATCGTCTCGCCCGAGACACATAGCGGCGAAGATATCCTCGTCGCTGGCGCCGGCGGCGCGGGCCTCCAGGGCGGCCCGGGCGAGGGCCTGATTGTCGGCGAGGTTGGCGCAGGCCCCCGCGTCGCCTTCGCAACGGCGCACAGCTTCGGCAACCGCGTTCAGCCTTTCGGCGATGATCGATGCTCCGGGTGTGGCAAGCTGTGTGAACCTCTGGGACGCGATATCGGTGGCTTCGGCCTGGGGCGCGCGAGCGGGATCGGGATGCAATGGATGGACCCGCGCTCCGAAAGCCAGCGATGGACCCGGCGCGGCGAGACCTTGCGCCATGAGATCGAAAACGGCCGCTCGGAAATTCAGGGCGTCGGCCGGCTTGTCGAAGAGGCCCAGCGCATGCCCCCAGGCGGCGAGGCGGTGAGCGTGCCGATCAGGCCCCCCGCCCAGCAGCGGATCGAGCGTGGCGACGTCCTCCAACCCGGCGGGCGCGGTGGCGATGGGGTAATCCGAGGCCAACCGGTCCGCCCAATCGAGCCACGCGTCGATACGGGCCGTCGTCCAATGCCGGGGCGCCACGACCTCGATGAAGGCGCCGGCGCGGTCGATGGTCCGGATCTCCATCTCGGACTCGGCCATCGTCGGCGGGATTTCGAAACGCATGGTCCAGTCGCTCCGGCTTCAGCCGCTGGCAGGCTAGCGCCCGCACCGGCTGATCGCAACAGATGTTGTGGTCTGGGCCGATCTATCCACAACATCTAGCGCCAATACGGGGCGCGCCGCCGGGTGGACGCGGCCCGACCCAACCCCTATAAACGTGGCGCGCTGGGCCTGGGGCGAGCGCATTAGCGAGGCGCGGTTTGCTCAATCTGCTCAAGGCGATCTTCACTTGGTGGACGGGAGCCACCATCGGCGCCACGCACCAGATCAAGCGCGGCGGCCATTTCGTCGGCGAGGACGAGATCGGCAACAAATACTATGAAACCCGCGACAAGCGCTGGGATTACGACGGCCGCAACCGCCGGTTCGTGATCTACAAAGGCTATGCCGACGCCTCCAAGGTCTCGCCCGACTGGCACGGCTGGCTGCATCACACATTCGAAGATCCCCCCACGCGCGTCCCGCTGTTGCGGCGCGCCTGGGAGAAGGATTATCTGCCCAACCTCACCGGCACCCTGTGGGCCTGGCGGCCCAAGGGGTCGCTGGCCAGGGGAGGGGAGCGCTCCAGGGCCACGGGGGATTATCAGCCGTGGACTCCCGACTAGGCCTCGCCTCGGTCGCGGCGCTCGCCGCGTCCTTCGCCGGCTTCGCCTTCGCTCAAAGCGCCGATCAGGCGCCGCCGGATGCGCCGGTCTCCAGCGGCGCGCCGACGGTCGCGCCGGTCCCTTCGCCGCCATTGCCGGGGGCTGATCAGACACCTTCGGTCCCGCCCAAGGCGGCGCCCGCCGCGCCGGCCAACGAGAGTGATGAAGAGAAGACCGAAGAGCCAAGGAAGCCGACTGCGGCGCCGCCCCCGCCGCCCAAGCCAGAGCCGCCGCCGGGCCCTCCGCCGCCGGCTCGGGGGACGGTCGCCGTTCTGCGAGTACTCGATAAGATCACCGCCGAGACCCTCCTTTTCGAGGCGCCGGTGGGCCGACGGGTGCGCTACAAGACCCTCGTCTTCACGGTGAAAGTCTGCGAGACGCGCGGATTGGATGATCCTTTGCCCCGGCCCTCCGCCTATGTCGTGATCACCTCCGAGCCGCCGGTCATGCCGGGTCGCGCGCCGCAGGCCAGGGAAGTGTTCAAGGGCTGGATGTTCGCCAACAGCCCCGGCCTGCATCCCTTTGAACACCCGGTCTACGATGCTTGGCTGGTAAGCTGCGGCGTCCCGCCTCCGGCGCCAGCGGCGCCGGCGCCCTAATCGTCCTCGAACATCGGGTCGCCGGCGGCGTCGGCCGTCTTTCCCGGTCTCCCCTTGCGCGGCCGGCGCCACATCACGCCGGGATAGCCCTTAAGGGGCGTGACGGCCTCGCCTTGCCAGGTCCAGTCGGCGGCTTCCGTCAGGTGCAGATGATAGCGGGGTTCGCGGCCGGTGCGCTTGGTGAATAGGGCGCGCGGAATATTGACCATTTTCGGCGCCCGCGCCCGTTCATAGAAAAGCGGCGTGCCGCATAGCGCGCAGAAACTCCTCGCCGTTCTGGCGCTTTTGTCCTCAAAGCGGCTGATATGCTCCGACCCCTTGAGGATGCGGAACCGGCTGCGCCAGCTTCCCACATAGGTCGCGTAGGCGCAGCCCTGGGCGTGACGACTGGCCGCGGAATGGTCGTGCCAGGCCCACACCGCCGGCACATCGATCTCCAGCGCCACAGCGCCGCACACGCAGGCGCCGCGCGAGGTTCGGGTGGAGGCGGTTCCGGCGCTGTCGGCGGCTCGGGCCTTGGGCACGGGTTCTCGGGCGGTCGCTTTCTATTGCCGCGCGAGGGCCATTTTGAGCGCGTGGGCGTCGTCCTTGACGTGTTCGCCCTCGACCTCGACCGTGACGCTGTGAAGCTTGCCGGTGAACTTGAACGGCGGGGCATATTTGTCCCAGACGGGCGACCCGCTGTCGGCGCCGCAGACAAAGCCGCCGGCGAGGCCGATGGCCAACGGCATGGTCAGGGGAACGTTGCCCTGACCCACCAGCTTGCCATCGATGGAGAGCTTGCCGATCCCTGGCGCACCCTTGCCGGCCCTGATGTCCGGCGCGCCGATGGTCTCGAACTCGAACCGAAGCGTATGGCGACCTTCGGGAACGGGGACCGTGGACTCGATGTGGGAGAACCTGGCGCCGACATAGTTGTAAACGTAGTGAAGCTTGCCGTCTTGAACATAGAAGCAGAACCCGCCCTGGACATCGCCGGCCGAGATCAGCGCGCCTTCCACGCCTGCCGCCATATCAACCTCGGCGGTGAAAGTATGCGGCCGATTGAGCACACTGGGTCCGGCGTTGGGCGGGATCATCTGGGTGTTCGGATAATAGGTGGCGCGGTTTGTGGCCTCGGCGATCTGGGGGCGTTCCTCGGCGATCCGGGCGGTGCCGCGGGAATCCACCGGCAGGACATTGTATTTGCCGGCCTCGACGTACCAGGTGGCGATCATCTCGATGAGCTTGGGCCGGTTGGCTTCGGCTACATTGTGGTTCTCGGCCACGTCGGCGGCGACGTGATAGAGTTCCCATCCCTTGGCGTCGAGTTCGGTCAGCTTGTCCTTGTCGATCGGCTCGCCGAAGCCCATGCCGGCCTCGGTGAAGGATTGGCCAGGCCACGGGCACACCGCCCGCCAGCCGTCGTGATAGATCGAGCGGTGGCCCATCATCTCGAAATACTGGGTGATGTGGTGGCTGGGCGCCGCGCCGTCGTCGAAGGCGTGGGCGAAGCTGTGGCCCTCGATCGGTGACTGGGTGACACCCTTCACCGTCTCCGGCGCCTCGAGGCCCAGAGCTTCGAGCACGGTCGGGACCATGTCGATGGCGTGTGCGAACTGGCCGCGGATTTCACCCCTGGCCTTGAAGCCTTTGGGCCAATGAACGATGAAGGGATCGCTGATCCCGCCACGATAGGTCTCGCGCTTCCAGCGGCGGAAGGGCGTGTTGCCGGCGAAGGTCCAACCCCAGGCATAGTGGTTGAAGGTCGAGGGCCCACCCAGCTCGTCGATCTTGGCCAGGTTCTCCTCAAGGGAATCGGGCACATTGTTGAAGAACTTGTTCTCGTTTACCGAACCGTTCGGCCCGCCTTCGGCGCTGGCGCCGTTGTCGGAGATGAACATGATCAGGGTGTTATCGAACTGGCCGATCGATTTGAGGAAGTCGAACAGCCGACCGTAGTGGTAATCGGTGTGGGTGACGAAACCGGCGAACACCTCCATCATCCTGGCGTAGAGCTTGCGCTCGTCGGCCGAAAGCGATTCCCACACCTGCACGTCTGGATCGTGGCGCGAGAGTTCGGCGTCCTGGGGCACGATCCCCAGTTCTTTCTGCCGCGCGAAAGTCTTTTGCCGATAGGCGTCCCAGCCGTCGTCAAACTTGCCCTTGTATTTGTCCGCCCATTCCTTGGGGACATGGTGGGGCGCGTGGGCCGCGCCGGGGCAGAAATAGAGGAAGAATGGTTTGTCGGGCGCCACCTGCTTGGAGTCGGCGATGAAGCTTATCGCCCGGTCGGTCAGATCCTCGGTCAGGTGATAGCCTTCTTCCGGGGTTTTCTCCGGCTCGACGCCGTGATTGTCGTAGACCAGCTCCGGATAATACTGATGGGTGTCGCCGCCCAGGAAGCCGTAGTAGCGTTCGAAACCTCGACCTAGGGGCCACCGATCATAGGGGCCGGCGGCGGAAGCCTGATCGGCCGGGGTCAGGTGCCACTTGCCGACCGCGTAGGTGTTATAGCCGTGTTGCAGCAGCATCTCCGACAGCAGGCCGTTCTCGAACGGGATGTTTCCATTGCCGCCGGGAAAGCCGGTCGATCCCTCGGTGATGCAGCTCATGGCGTTGGAGTGGTGGTTACGGCCGGTCAAAATGCAGGATCGCGACGGCGAGCAAAGCGCCGTCGTATGCATGTTGTTGAAGAGCAGGCCGCCCGCCGCCAGAGAGTCGATGTTCGGCGTCTCGATCGGGCTGCCATAGCAGCCCATCTGGCCAAAGCCGGTGTCGTCCTGGACGATGAAGATTACGTTCGGCGCGCCGGCCTGGGCGCGCAGCGGCGCGGGCCAGGCGGGGGATGAAACATCGAATGTGCGGCCGATGACGCCGGAAAACGCCGTGCCGGGTTTGTATTCCTTGAGCGCCATCCTGGATTCCTGTCCTGTTCGCTTGAGGTCCCGCGGGCGAGTCCCGTTGTTTCGCCCCTAAAGCGCCGACCCTAGTCCAACAAACATGACGTTTCCAACGACGGTCGCGAATAGGTCGACCGGGTTTGGGTCATGTGGGTCAAACAACTTTCACCTGAACACAGCGTCCAACTTCAAGGCGGCCGCGAGCCTGCGCCGATACTCCGCCCGGGGGATCTCGCGAGCGCCGAAGCTGCGCAGGTGGTCGGTAAGGAACTGGGCGTCCAGCAGGACGAAGCCGCCGGCGCGCAGGCGCTCGACAAGGCGCACCAGGGCGACTTTGCTGGCGTCGCGCTCCAGTGAAAACATGCTCTCGCCGAAGAAAGCCCCGCCCAGGGCTATGCCATAGAGGCCGCCGGCGAGGCGTCCCTCGCGCCACACCTCGACGCTGTGGGCGACGCCCCTGGCGAAAAGCTCCCCACACAGCGCCTCGATCGGCCCGTTGATCCAGGTTTCCAGCCGGCCTTGCCTGGGCGCGGCGCAGGCGCCGATCACCTCGGCGAAGGCGGTGTCCGTGCTCACACTGAATCGCGGCGATCGCGCGGTCCGGGCAAGGCGGCGGGAAACGTGAAAGGCGTCCAGCGGGATGATCCCACGCTGGGGCGGATCGACCAGGAACAGCCGCTCATCATGGCGCGCGTCGGCCATGGGAAAGACGCCGCGCCGATAGCAGTCGATCAGATCGTCGGCGGTGAATCCGCGCACACGCCGCCTCCGTTTGGGCTTGGCCTATTCCTGCGCCTTGATCCAGCGCTCCAGCCAATGGATGTGATAGCGACCCTCGACGATATCCGGTTCGTTCAGCAGGTCCTGAAAGAGGGGGATTGTGGTCTCCACCCCGCCCACCACCATTTCCGCCAGGCAGCGCTTGAGACGCGCCACGCATTCGGTGCGGTCGCGGCCATGGACGATCAGCTTGCCGGCAAGGCTGTCATAGTAGGGCGGGATTGAATAGCCGGCGTAGAGGGCCGAATCCAACCGAACGCCCAGGCCTCCGGGGGCATGGAAGTCGGTGACGAGGCCGGGCGAGGGCATGAAGGAGCGCGGGTTCTCGGCGTTGATCCGGCACTCGATGGCGTGGCCCTCGAAGGTCACTTCCTCCTGGGTGAAGGAGACCGGCAGGCCGGCGGCGATGCGGATCTGCTCGCGCACCAGATCGATGCCGGTGATCGCCTCGGTGACCGGATGCTCCACCTGCAAGCGGGTGTTCATCTCGATGAAGAAGAACTCGCCGTTCTCGTAGAGGAATTCGATGGTGCCGACGCCGAGATAGCCGATGGCCGCCACGGCATCGACCACCACCTTGCCGATGGCCGCGCGAGTGGCGGCATCGATAGCCGGGGACGGCGCCTCCTCCATCATCTTCTGGTGGCGCCGCTGGAGCGAGCAATCTCGCTCGCCCAGATGGCGCACGGCGCCGAAGCGGTCGGCGATCACCTGCAGTTCGATGTGGCGAGGCGTGGAGAGATAGCGCTCCATATAGACCGCGTCGTCGCCGAAGGCCGCCTTGGCCTCGCCCCGGGCGGTGGCAAAGGCTTCGGCCACGCTCTCGCGGTCGGCGGCCACCTTCATGCCTCGGCCGCCGCCGCCGGCGGCCGCCTTGATGAGCACCGGATAGCCGATGGCGTCGGCCGCGGCGATCGCCTCGGCCTCGGTGTTGAGCGCGCCATCCGATCCGGGAACCACGGGTATGCCGGCGGCTTTCACCGCTTGTTTGGCGGCGATCTTGTCGCCCATCACCCGGATATGCTCCGGCTCCGGGCCGATGAAGGTCATGCCATGGGCGGCGACTATCTCGGCGAAGCGGGCGTTCTCCGAGAGAAATCCGTAGCCGGGATGCACCGCCTGGGCGCCGGTGATCTCGCAGGCGGCGATGATCGAAGGAATGTTGAGATAGCTTTTGGCCGCCGGGGCCGGACCGATGCACACGCTTTCGTCGGCCAGGCGCACATGCATGGCGCTGGTGTCCGCCTCGGAGTGCACCGCGACGGTATTGATGCCCATCTCCTTGCACGCGCGATGGATCCGCAGCGCGATCTCGCCGCGGTTGGCGATGAGAATCTTCTCGAACATGGGTTTCTAAGCGCCGATCACGACCAGGGGCTCGCCATATTCCACCGGCTGGGCGTCGGCGACGAGAAACTCGACGATCTTGCCGGCCTTGGGCGCGGTGATCGGGTTCATGGTCTTCATCGCTTCGACCAGCAGCAGGGTCTGGCCGGCGGCGACGGTGTCGCCGACCTTGGCGAAGGGCGGCGAGCCCGGCTGGGGCTGGAGATAGACCGTGCCTACCATGGGCGAGGTGACGACGTCGCCGGCATGCGCAGGTTCGCTTGGCGTCGCGGTGGGCGGTAAAGCCGCCGCCGGAACTGGGGCGGTGGCCGGCGGCGGTGCGAAAACGGTGGCTGCCGCCGTCATGGTTTTCGCGACCCGGACTTTCAGGCCATCGCGCTCGACCTCGATCTCCGAGAGGCCGGTTTCGTTGAGTATGTTGGCCAGTTCGCGCACCAGATCGGCGTCGAAGGGCGAGGACGGGGCCTTGGGACTAGGCATGCGGCGATCGGTCTTCCTGCTTTAAGGGTCTCAAACGCGCGACGCCGAGGTCAGATCGCAGGCGGCCTCGACCGCCAGTTCATAGCTCGCCGGGCCAAAGCCGCTGATCACGCCGGTGGCGGCGAGGGAGACATAGGTGGTCCGCCGGAAATCCTCGCGCGCGGCCGGGTTGGAGAGATGGCACTCGATGATCGGTATATCGAGAGTCTTCAGCGCGTCCAGCAGGGCGACGGATGTGTGGCCAAGACCGGCGGGGTTGAGCACCACGGCGGCGGCCGCCTCACGGGCTTCCTGCACCCAGTCGATCAGTTCACCCTCGTGATTGGTTTGGCGGAAGATAACGGCCGCGCCATGAGACCGGGCGCGGGCCTCGCAGAGGTCGCGGATATCGTCGAGCGTGGCGTGGCCATAGATGTCGGGCTCGCGGACGCCCAGCAGATTGAGGTTGGGGCCGCTCAGCACGTAGATCGGTTTGGACATTCGGCTCCCCGCGCCAACAGGGCGCCTTGTATCGCCCGGCTCTCGGGCTCACAAGCTTGCGCCGTGCGACTGACTGTGAACGGCGAGGAGCGGGACATCGCCGCGGCGAGCGATATCGCCGCGCTGATCGATCTCCTGGGCCTCGATACGCGCAAGGTGGCGGTCGAGCGCAACCTTTCGATCGTGCCGCGCTCTCTATATGGCGAGACGTTCCTGGCCGAAGGCGACCGGATCGAGATCGTGCATTTTGTCGGAGGTGGCTGAAGCGTGAACGCCCACTCGATGCCCAAGGACACCTGGTCGGTCGCTGGCCGCACCCTGACCTCCCGCCTGATCGTCGGCACCGGGCGGATGGCCGACTATGAACTCAACGCCCGGGCCGCCGAGGCGTCGGGCGCCGAGATCGTGACGGTGGCCGTGCGGCGCGTGAACCTCTCCGATCCCAGCAAACCCATGCTGGTCGACTACTTCAAGCCGGACCGCTTCATCTACATGCCCAACACCGCTGGATGTTTCACCGGCGAAGAGGCGGTGCGCACCTTGCGCCTTGCGCGCGAGGCCGGCGGCGGCGATCTGGTCAAGCTTGAAGTGCTGGCCGACACCAAGACTCTTTATCCGGATATGGAGGAGACGCTCCGCTCTCTGAAGCTGCTCGTGGCCGAGGGCTTCGACGTCATGGTCTATTGCACCGACGATCCGGTCTATGCGCGCAAGCTGGAGGCGGCCGGCGCGGCGGCGATCATGCCGCTCGGCGCGCCCATCGGCTCGGGCCTCGGGATTCAGAACAAGGTCAACATCCGCATGATCGTCGAGCAGTCCAAGGTCCCGGTGCTGGTGGACGCAGGCGTCGGCACCGCCTCGGACGCGGCGGTGGCCATGGAGCTCGGCTGCGACGGCGTTCTGATGAACACCGCCATCGCCGAAGCCAAGGATCCGGTGCGCATGGCGAGCGCCATGAAACACGCGGTGATCGCCGGCCGCGAAGCCTATCTCGCCGGCCGCATGCCAAGACGCCTCTACGCCGATCCCTCCTCGCCGATGGCGGGGTTGATCTAGAGGGGAGATGGGGGATGGAAACGAAAACCGATGAGATCGCCGCTGGCGTCTACAGATTTTCCATAGCGGTGAGCGGAATCGGCCCCGAGCCTTTCACCTTCAACCAGTTCCTGATCGATGCGGACGAGCCGATGATGTTCCATCTGGGCCATCGCAGGATGTTCGACGCCGTCTCGGAAGCTGTGGCGCGCGTCATCCCGCTCCCGCGCCTGCGCCATCTCGGCTTTGGCCATGTGGAGGCCGACGAGTGCGGCGCGATGAACGCCTGGCTGGCGGCCGCCCCCCAGGCCCAGGTCGTCCATGGCGTCACCGCCTGCCAGGTGTCTCTGGAGGATCTCGCCGATCGTCCGCCGCGGCCACTTGCCGATGGCGAGGTGATCGATCTTGGCGGCAAGCGCATGCGCTGGATCGATTCACCCCATGTGCCGCACGGCTGGGAGGCCGGTCTCTTCTGGGAGGAGACGGGCGCCACCCTGTTCTGCGGCGATATTCTGACCCATGGCGGCGACGGCCCGGCCTTGGTCGAGACCGATATCGCCGCCCCGGCCATCGCCATGGAGGATATGTTCCACGCCATGTCCATGGCTCCGGCGACCGGCCCGACCCTCCGGCGGTTGGCGAATCTGAAGCCCGCGACCCTCGCCCTGATGCACGGCTCATCGTTTCGTGGCGACGGCGCGGCCGCGTTGATAAGTCTCGCCAGCCACTGTGGATTGGACGCCGCCGACGCCGCCTGACGACGGCGCCGATCAAGTTGCATCTTGGTGCGCGAACGTGCATTCAGGCGCACGTTTGGTTGTCTGGTTTGAGTGCGGAGCCCTCCTAGTTCATGCCATCGCCGTTCGCCGACAAGCTCGCCTTCGCGCTCAAGGCCCTGGGCATGAGCCGCGGCCGACTGGCCGCCGAACTGGGGGTCGACAAATCGGTCGTCGGCCGATGGGTGACTGGCGCGGTGAAACCTTCCGCGCACAATCTCACCAGCCTCACCGCCGTCATCGCCTTGCGCGCGCCGGGGTTCACGGTTCTCGACTGGGACCGCGACCTGGATGGCCTGGCCGCGCTGCTGGGTGTCGATCCGCTGCTGGCGAACGGCGGTCACGCCAAGATCACCGATTGGCTGCCGAGCGCGCTCATGGATCAGGCGCTCAGTACGACCAAGCTGAGAGCCGGCGCCTATGAAGGGTTTTACCGCTCGACCCGGCCTTACGCCCAGAAGCCCGGCCGGTTCATCCACGACCAGGTGATGATCCGCCTCGAGGAAAACGGCCTGCTGCGTTTCGACATGAGCACCGGCGGCGTTCCGGTCGAAGGCCGTGTCATGCTGCTGCACACCCAGCTCTTCTGCATCGGCGCGGAGATGACCAGCGGTTCGCTGGTGTTCGCCATCGTCAATGGCGTCGCCACCGTGCAGGCCGGAATGCTCGATGGCCTGCTCCTGTCCTGCGCATTGGACCCTGGCCGCACGCCCACGGCCTCGGCGGTGGTGTTCGAGCGCATCGGCCAGCTTTCCGACGATCCGGACGCCGACTGGGCGAGGTTCTGTGAACTGGCCAGCGGCGACCCCGAGGTCGGTCCGGAGGACCTGCCGGCGTCGCTCTGCGATCATCTGGTGCGTGATATCGGGCCCGCCCAACTCGCGACCGGAGGCGACTGGCTGCTGCGTCTGCCCATCGCGCGATCCATGTCGCGTGGCCTCGACTGGGGCGTGGAGTAGGGGTTCCCTAGCGAAAAGCGTCGCTTTCGTGCTAGGAAAAAGCCTTGCCGGCGCTTGCGAGGGGGATGTCGCGCCGACCTCCGCACCCTGAAAGACGAGCATGACCAAGATTCACTGGGCCACCGACGCCGGTGGCGATTTCGCTATCGGCGCCAACTGGATTGGCGGAGTTGCGCCCGGCGCTGGCGATGACGCGATCCTCGATGCGCCGGGCGCCAAGGCCTATACGGTTTCGAGCAACGCCAGTGAGACCGTCGCCAGCATCCAGACGGCCGCAACGGCTACACTGGCAATCACCAAAGGAACCTTCGAGGCGCTGAGCGGCACGGGTGGCGGCGCCAGTCGTGGGTGGATATCGGTGGCCGGCGGCGCCGCCTTTGAAGTGGCCGGCAGCGTCGCCAACACCGGAACGGTGTCGGTGAACGGCGTCAGCGCCGCGGCGTTCCTGACCGTCGCGGGGGGCGGCGCGACCCTGCGCGGCGGCGGCGCGTTGACGATGAACGGCCTGGCGCGAATTGACGGCGTTTCCGCCTCGGCAAAGCTCACCAATCTCAACGACACGATCTCCGGCGTCGGCCTGATTGGCGATGGCGCGCTTACCCTGGTAAACCTGACCGCCGGCGTCATCGACGCCAATGGCGCCACGGCGCTCACGCTCGACACGGCCGGCGAGACGCTGACCAACCGGGGGCTCATCGAGGCCACCGGCGCGGGCGGCCTCACCATCGCGAGCACCACGGTGAACAACGCCGGGGGCGTGATCTCGGCCGACGCCGGCGCGCATGTCAGCCTGCGGAACGCCGACATACAGGGCGGCACGCTCGAAACCTCAGGCTCTGGCGTGATCCGCGCTAATCTCGGCTCGACGATCCTGGATGGAACCGCCTCGGCGCTGGTCAATCAGGGGGTGATCGGAATCTCCAACGGGGTCGATGTCACAGTCGCGGGCGCCATCGACAACAGCGGCACGATAGGCATAGCCGGCGCCAGCGCGGCCACGAGCCTGATTGTCGGCGCCGAAGGCGCCTCCCTGAGCGGCGGCGGCCGCGTGAAACTCTCGCCAAACGCCAACAGCATCATCACTGGCGTCGCGCCGACGGCGACCCTCACCAATGTCGACAACACCATCTCCGGCGGCGGCCAACTGGGCGCGGGGAACTTGGTTCTGATCAACGAGGCGGCGGGGGTCATCGACGCCAACACCGCGGTTCCGCTGACGATCAACGCGCCTTACCAAAGCTCCGATCCAAGTCTCTCGGTCGTCAATGCCGGCTTGATCGAAAGTACGGGTAGCGGCGGGCTGGTTTTGGAAAACAATGTCTTTGCCAACACCGGCCAGATCAAAATTCTCGGCGCCGGCGGGCTGACTGTCAGCAACGCCAAGGTGGACGATTCAAAGGGCGGGACGCTGACCCTGAGCGGAGATCAGCCGCTGACGCTCTACAACGGAGATATTTACGGCGGAGACCTGATCACGCGGGGCGCCGTAAGTGCCGAGAGCGTAAATTGTATCCTTTTCACCTCAACGTTTTCTAATCGCGGTGTGCTCGAGATCGACGGTGTCCAAAAAAACACTCGCCTGTTCGTTCAGAATGATGTCGTCAATTCGGGGACGATTTCAATGCTCGCAACCGGCGGACGAGCCTTGCTGGGTCTTTTAGCTAACACCACGCTCAGCGGAGGCGGTTCCGTACTCATGGGTGACGGAGGTGTCAGCTTAATTGCATCCTATAACGGAAATGTTCTGACAAATGTGAATAATACTATCGCCGGTTCAGGCACGATCGGCGCTGTCAGCGGCGTGCAGCTGAACAACGATCCGGCGGGGATCATCGCCTCGACTGGCTCGATAGGTCTTCAGGTCGGGTTCGATGGCCCATCCGTCAACGCTGGTTTGATTGAGTCCACGGGCGCCGGAGGTTTGAGCCTCGTTGGCTACGACCGCTCCATCCTGACCAACACCGGCAAAATCAGTGTTACCGGCAGCGGTGGACTATCAATCTTTGAAACTACTATTGATGACACCAACGGCGGCACTCTGGCTTTGGTCCATGGGGAAGCGCTTACACTGAACCGAGCGGCGATTGTGGGAGGGACGCTGACCAACACGGTGGGCGGCGTCGTCACGGTGAAATTCGGGCCCAACGCCATTGAAACCTCGACCTTCACCAACAACGGGCAGGTCAACATCTCGGCCCAAAATGACTTCTCGACCGAGCTGAGCGTTCAGGGAACGCTGGTCAACAGCGGGACCATTTCTTTGCTTGGTGACAGCGCCGCGGACGCGATGATGACGATCGCCAGCAATACCACCCTGACCGGGGGCGGGTCGGTCCTTATGAGCGACAGCGCACACAATATCATCGACGGAGCCGCATCCTCCGACACCCTCACCAACGTCAATGACACCATTTCTGGATCCGGCGATGTCGGCGATGGCAAGATGGTCCTGATCAACAAGACCGCCGGCGTGATTGACTCTACAGGGTCGGCAGGCATGGTCCTCGACACCGGAGCCAACACAATCGCCAATGCCGGGACGATCGAGGCGACCGGCACGGGTGGATTGGAGATCAAGAGCGCGCTCAACAACACCGGCCTGATCGAGGCTCTGGTTGGAAGCGTCACCGTGGATGCCGCGGTGACGGGCAAGGGCTCGGCTACGGTCGACGGTGCGACTCTGAGTTTCGGTTCCAGCTTTTCGCAGAACGTGACCTTTGGTGCGACAGGCGCGCTCGTTCTGGCCAATTCGGTCGACTATCGCGGAAACATCCGCGGCTTCTCAACGACAGGCGCGACTTCACTCGACCTCAGGGACATCAAGTTCGGCGCCGGGATCACGACGACGATCAAGTTCAACGGCGACGCCGCGGGTGGTATTCTACTGGTTAGCGACGGAACCCATGTCGCCGGGATCGCGCTGGTGGGCGACTATACCAACTCGACCTTTACGGCGTCCTCCGACGGGTCTGGCGGCACGTTGATCGTCGATCCGCCCAGAACCGCCAGCTTTGCCACGGCGATGGCCAGCTTTGGCGCGACGTCTCCAGGCTCAAGCCAAGCGTCCAACGTAGCGCTGGCGGCGAAGCCGGCGCTTGCCACACCGGCAACCCATTTGGGCTAAGGGGGATCAGACCACCGCTTCATCGGCCAGGCTGCACGGATGGCCCAGCGCGCCGGCTTCGATCTGCAAGGTGGCGTGGTGGACGGAGAAGCGTGAGCGGAGTTCGCCGCAGACCGTGTGCAGCAGTGCGTCATCCACCTCGCCGCCCGGCCGCACCAGATGGGCGGTGAGCGCGGTCTCGGTGGTGCTCATGCCCCAGATGTGAAGATCGTGCACTTCGCTCACGCCTGGCAGCGCGCCGAGATAAGCCAGGACGGCGGCGCGATCGACCCCGGTGGGTACCGCCTGCAGCGCGAGATCGAGGGACTCGCGCAGGAGTGACCAGGTGCCCAGGACCACGATCGCGCCAATGACGAGGCTCACCGCCGGATCGAGCCAGGTCCAGCCGGTGAGGAGCATGACACCGCCGGCCGCCACCACCCCCGCCGCCACCAGGGCGTCGGAGGCCATATGGGTAAAGGCGGCGCGGATATTCACGTCGCCCTTGCGGCCGGAGGCGAACATCCAGGCGGTGAAGCCGTTCACCAGCACTCCCACGGCGGCCACTACCATCACCGTCATCCCGGCCGACGGCTCGGGGTGAAAGAGGCGTTGGATCGCTTCCCAGGCTATGCCGCCGGTGATGATGAGCAGAAGCATGGCATTGCTCAGCGCCGCCAGGATCGACGAGCCGCGCAAGCCGTAGGTGTAGCGCGCCGTCGGCGCCTTGCCGCCCATCCAGGCGGCGACCCAAGCCACGGCCAGGCTGAGCACATCGCCGAGATTGTGGCCGGCGTCCGAAAGCAGGGCCAGGGAGTTGGCTAGCACGCCATAGGTCGCTTCGGCCGCCACATAGGCGATGTTGAGGGTGATGCCGATGGCGAAGGCACGGCCGAAGGACGCCGGCGCATGGCTGTGTCCATGCCCATGGCCGTGAGCGTGGTCATGGTCGTGATCGTGCGGATGATCGTGAGTATGGGCCATGGCTTCTAAAGCGCCTTGTACTCGCATCCCGCGCGTCGCTCCAAGCCCACCTAAGGCGCCCGAACTCTGATACGGTGGGCAAATCATCAGAGGATCCGCCGCCATGGCCGCACGAGACTTCCGTCGATCGAGCGTGGGCGCCACGGAGTTGGCCCCTGAAACCCTGATGCTGGGCTTCGGCTTCGACCCGACGCTTTCGGAAGGAGCGGTCAAGACGCCGATCTTTCTCACCTCCACCTTCGCCTACGCCACCTGCGAGGACGGCAAAAAGCTCTTCGACCATATGAGTGGCCGAAGCCCGGCGCCCGAGGGCGCCGACGCCGGCTTGATCTACACCCGCTTCAACAACCCCAATCTTCAGATCGTGGAAGAGCGTCTGGCGGTGCTGGAGCGGGCCGACGCCTGCGCCGTCTTCTCCAGCGGCATGGCCGCCATCCTGACAGCCCTGCTGGCGGTGGCGGACCCGGGCCAGGTGGTGTTGCGCAGCCGGCCGCTCTACGGCGGCACCGAGACCCTCTTCGACACCCTGCTAGCCAAGCTCGGCGTCCGAAGCGTGAGCTTCTACGATGGCGTCGATCCCGGGGCGGTGCGCGCGGCCGTCGAGGAAGCCCTGGCGCGGGGTCCGGTGGCGGCGATCTATGCCGAAACGCCGGCCAACCCGACCAATTCGGTGGTCGACCTGGACCTGATGGCTACCGTCGCCAGCGAGATGGCTACGCGCCAGGGTTTCAAGCCGGCGGTGATCGTCGACAACACCCTGCTGGGTCCGCTCTATCAGGCGCCCATGGCCCACGGCGCCGATCTGGTGGTCTATTCCCTGACCAAATATGTCGGCGGCCACAGCGACCTGATCGCCGGCTCCGTGGCCGGCCAAGCGGACCTGATGAAGAAGGTCCGCTCCCTTCGCAACCTCATTGGCAATCAGCTCGACGTGCACAGCGCCTGGATGCTGACGAGGTCTCTGGAGACGCTGCGCCTTCGCATGGACAAGGCCTTCGAGAACGCCAAGATAGTGGCCGATTGGCTCCGTGCGCAGCCGTCGGTCGAACGCCTCGCCTATCTGGGCGACGCGCCCGTGGGCTCTCGTGAGGCCGAAGTTATCGGCCGGCAATGCGGCGCCATGGGCGCGACTTTCTCGTTTGCGGTCAGGGGCGGTCAGGCGGCGGCGTTCAAGGTGTTGGACAGCCTGGAGGTGTTCAAGCTCGCGGTAAGCCTGGGCGGAACGGAGTCCCTGGCCTGTCACCCCGCCAGCACCACCCATTCGGGGGTCTCGGCCAATGAACGGGCTGTGCTTGGGATCGACGAGGGGCTCATTCGCCTTTCGATCGGCATTGAAGCGCCCAAGGATCTGATCGCCGACCTCGCGCGGGGCTTTCAGGCGCTCGAGCCTTAAATCACGCAAGCCTCCTTGGTCGCCGGTTCGGGGTGGCCGTCGCGGGACAGCAGCACAGCCAGCCAGCGGGTTCCGTCGAACTCTCCGGCGATCGCCATCACCGTCACGGTAAGCGGTGTGGAAAGCAGTATCCCGGGGACGCCGAGAATCGCGCCCCAGAAGCCGATTGAGATCAGAACCAGCAAGGGATCGATATTGAGCTCGTCGCTCTGCAGCTTGGGCATCAGCACATTGTCGATCAGGAAAACGCTGGTCCCCAGCACCGCCATCAACAGTGCCGGCCGGGCGAGGTCGTCAAATTGCGAGAGGGCCAGGAGACCCGGAAAGATCGCGCCAGCGAAGGCGCCGACGATCGGGACATAGGCGCTCAGAAAAACCAGGAAGGCGACGAACAGGGCGTCGTGTATGCCCATCAGCATCATCAGGGCGAACGCCGCCACGGCGATCATCATGGCTTTGAGAGTCTGCAGGCGCACATAGCGCTCCACCGCGTTGCGGACGCTGCTCAGCACCCGGTGGGCGCCCTGTCGGTGACCCTCGGTGTCATAAAGCCGGTCGACCTTGTGCGAGAAGGTCGCGCGCGACGCCAGCAGGAAGCCGAAATAGATGATCACCAAGGCGCCGTAGGAGACCATCCCGCGCGCGGTGGCGAAGACCCTGGCCACCAGCCTGCCGGGATCCACGCCGCTGAACATCTGCTCCAGCGTGATCGGCGGCGCTCCGACCATGGTCATCACGCGTAGCAACACATCGTCGAGCTTCGGCGCCAGAGCGCGGATTTCGCCGGCGAAGGGCGGCGCCTCGACCACGAACAGGCTGACGATGGCGCCGAAGCTGATGAGGATGACGGCGCCGGCGATGCCGCCTCTGGCCCAATCCGGCACGCCGGGCAGTCGCCGCTTCATCACGCGGGAGACGGCGTCGATCAGAAGCAGAAGGAAGATCGCGACCACCAAGGGCGAGAGCACCTCGCGGAAGAACCGGATTATCGTCAGCGCCACCACCACCGCCAGGAACACGGCGGCGTTGCGCAGGGCGCCGAAGCCGGCCGGGCTGGCGGGGCGAGGGGGATCGATCGGCTCTATGGGGTCCGGCGTCGCCATGGGCGAAGCATGATGACCCGAGTCGGGGCGGGTTTCGCTCAGGCGGCTATCAGGTGCGCCGGGCGCCTGAGATCCGCCGCCAGGCCTTCGCCCATCAGGTCGATGAAATTCTCGGCGTAGAACCGATCGACCGCGCCGCGCGGGGTCCCGGCCAGGGCGTCGTCGAAGCGCTTGAGCGGGTTGCGCCCTCCTTCCACGTGCGGGAAATCGGACGAGAACATACAGATTTGATCGCCGCTCTCGCGGATGATCCAGCCGGTGTCCTCATGGGGATAAGGCGTCACCCGCACCTGGCGGCGAACGATCTCGCTGGGTTTGGCCGAGAGCTTGTGCAGCCGCTCTTCGTTCTTGAAGAACGCGGCGTGGGCCGAATCCATGAACCGCATCCAGCTGGGAACCCAGGATGCGCCCAGCTCGATCGCCCCGAATTTCAACCGCGGGAACCGGTCCATCACGCCATCGATGATCATCGCCGCCAGCGTTTGCTGGACCGAACCCGGAATGGCCATGAAGCTGACCGAGGTGAAGTTCTCCTCGCCGCCGTGGAAATCCTTCACCCGGGGCATGCCGTTTTCAAAATAGCTGGGGTTGAGTTTCTCCTCGCCGCCAACGTGAAACAGGATCGGCAGGCCCGCCTCCTGCGCCATCTCCCAGATCGGATCGAAGGCCACGTGGCTGGGCGAATGGCCGGCCGGGCAGCGCGAGGGGATCAGCAGGGCCTTGACGCCCAGATCGATCGCCTCGCGAGCGGCCGCCTTGGCCCGATCGAAATCGGCCAGCGGAACATAACCCGTGCCCAGCAGGCGCCTGTCCACCGAGCAGAAATCGGTCATCATCCGGTTGTGCGCCGTGGCCGCGGCGTAACAGAGATCGAGATCGCCGCTGTCGTCCAGGCCGAAATTACCGAGGCAAAAGGTGGTGAAGACGAGCTGGCTGGCGAAGCCGAACAGGTCCACCGCCCTGGGCCGATCCTGGCGGCGGAAGGCGCCCAGGGCCAGGTAGTTCTTGCGCAGCAGGAGGTTCTCCTCGTCGCCGGCGCGAAATTCCGGATCCTCATGCTTGCGCCGGAACGGCTCGGCCCAGCCCTGCGGGCTCTGTTTATACTTATAGATCGGCAGGTCGTGAAACGCGTCCCGCAGCTTCGGGTCGAACCAGTCGTCCAGGCAGCCGTCCAATTCCATCAGATGGGAATCGGCGTCATGGATGAGGCGGTCCTGCGCATAGGGCATCTGGGTGTCTCCCTCTCCAGCCAATTTCAGCGCCGTGCGACTATAAACACAAGGTCCAAAGGCGTGGCCACTCAGCGAGGATCGGCGAACGCCGGCGCGCGCTTCTGGAGATTGGCCATTACCGCCTCGACCTGATTGGGACTGCCGATCAGGGCCAGCTGCTCCACGGTCTCTTGCATCAGGCCTGCGCCCGGATCGGTGATCACCGCATCATTGAGGAGGCGCTTAGAGGCCCGCATGGCGTGCGGGTTCTTCGAGGCGATCTCGCGGGCCACCTCCAGCGCCTCGGCGCGCGGGTCGGCGCAAACACGGGTGGCGAAGCCCATGGCGAGCGCCTCTTCGCCTGAGAAGATCCGGCCAGTATAGGTCAGTTCGCGCACGATGTCCTCGCGCACCAGATGGCGCATGAGTTGGGTGCCGGCCATATCTGGCACCAGGCCCCATTTGATCTCCAGCACGGCCATGCGGGTGTCGGGCGCGACGAAACGCATGTCGGCGCCAAGGGCCAGCTGGAAGCCGCCGCCGAAGGCGACGCCATGCACGGCGGCGATCACCGGCACGGGAATATCGCGCCAGACCCATACGGCGTATTGCGCGCGATTGGCGATGCCGTGGGTGCGGGCCGTCAGGCCGTCATTACTCGTTGTGCTCGATGCGCGCCGCCCCTCGGCCATGCGGCCAAAATTGCCCATGTCGAGCCCGGCGCAGAAGGCGCGGCCTTCACCGGAAAGGACCACCGCCCTAAGGCCAGGCTCGGTCATGAGCCGCTCGCCGGTGGCGACCAGGGCCTCGAACATGGCGTCGTCCAGGGCGTTCATCTTGTCAACGCGCACCAGCCGCACATCGGCGACGCCGCCTTCCATGGTCACGGTGATGCGGTCGTTCATGGCCTTGGTCTCTCCCTGGTGATTGATCGCCACTATCCCGCCCGGGAGTCGAAATGGCAAACGGGGAAGGTTGTTTGGAGCGCGAAAGCCTATGTCCGGATCCTTGGTGATCGATGACCTGAAGGTCGATGAAGTCGAAGCGGCCGTCGCCCTCTGGGAAGCCTGCGGCCTGACCCGGCCGTGGAATGATCCCCGAGCCGACGCCCGGCTGGCGCTGGAAGGTCCGGCCTCGACCGTCCTGGCCGGACGCGATGCGCGGGGTTTGGCCGCGACCGCCATGGTCGGCGCCGACGGCCATCGCGGTTGGGTCTACTATCTGGCCGTGGCGCCGGATCGCCGCCGGCTTCGCCATGGCGAAGCCATGATGCGCGCCGCCGAGGCCTGGGTTGCGGAGCGCGGCATGCCCAAGATTCAGCTCATGGTGCGGTCCGACAACGCCGCCACCGTGCGGTTCTACAAGTCGATCGGTTACGCAGAGGACCCCGTCTCAGTGCTCTCGAAGCGCTTCTAGCTGGCCATGAATCGCGAGGGCGAGAAGGTGGCGGCGTCGGCGCGGCGCGCGACGAGATCGGCCGGGGCCTCGTCGCCGAGGGCGAGCGCCGCGCCCAGGCGGGCGGCGGCCGGGGCGGTCTGCATGCCATAGCCGCCCTGGCCGGCGAACCAGAAGAAGCCACGCGTCGTCGCGTCGTAGCCGAACACCGGAACCCGGTCTGGGGCGAAGGTGCGAAGCCCGGCCCAGGCCCGAGCGACCCGCCGCACCTCGATCTCGATCGCCCCTTCCACCCGCTCGACGCAAAGGGCGATGTCCAGTTCCTCCGGCGCGGCGTCCAGGGGAGGCGAGGGGGTTTCGTCGGCCGGAGAGGCCAGGATCCGTCCCGCGTCCGGCTTGAAATAGAAACGCTCGTCGACGTCGATGACGTTCGGCCAGAGATCGATCGCCAGGCCGGCCGGCGGGTCGATCAGGATCGCCGTTCGCCGCTTTGGACCAAGGTCCAGAGGCCTGGCGCCGGCGAGGATGGCCATATGGTCAGCCCAGGCCCCTGCCGCATTGATCAGGACCGAGGCGCTTAACTCTTCACCGTCAGCCAGCTTCACGCGCCATTGGTCGCCTGATCGCACCGCGCCAACGATCTCCGCGTCCAGCCGAAATTGCGCGCCGCGGATTTTCGCGAGGCGAAGAAATCCTGAGTGCAGGGCGTTGGTGTCGATATCACTGGCGTTGGGTTCGTAGACCGCGTCCGCCGCCGCCTCGGGGCGCAACGCCGGGACCATTGCCCGAGCTTCCTCGACGCCGACGGGGCGCCAGGCTGCGCCGGCGGCGGTGATCTCCGCCCCGAGAATCTTCAGCTTGCCTAGACGATCCTTTGGCGCGATCGTCAGAGCGCCGCGCGGTGTGAGCAAAGAATAGTCGGCGAAGCCCTCCGGAGGATTGTCGAAGAACCCCCGGCTGGCCGCGGTGAGCGCCCGGATGGGTGCGGCGCCATAGCTTTCTATATACATCGCCGCCGAGCGTCCGGTGGTGTGATAGCCGTGCCGATCCTCGCGCTCGACCACCAGCACCGAGCCGTGGGCCGCCAGCTCATAGGCGATGGAAGCGCCGGCGATGCCCGAGCCACAGACGAGGAAATCGAAAGCCGTCATGACCTCCGAGCGGCGCTAAATCGAATACTTCCCGTCACCTCTTGGCCAGTATCGCCGCCTCGACCTCGGCCAAGCGGTCCTTGCCGAAGAAGAGTTCCTCGCCAACCAGGAAGCTGGGGCTGCCGAACACGCCCTTGGCGACCGCCTCGTTGGTGTTGGCGATCAGCTCGTCCTTCACCGATGGATCCTGGGTGAGGGTCATCAGCTTCTCGGTCGGCAAGCCGGCGGTCTGGAGGTGTTCAACGATGACCTTGGGATCGTCCATCTTGGCCTCGTGCTCCCACATGGCGGCGAACACAGCCTCCACGTACGGCACAAATAAGTCGAGCCGTTTGGCCGCCACCGCGCCGCGCATGATCCCCAGGGTATTCACCGGGAAGTGCGGGTTGGATTTGAAGCGCACCAGACCGTGGCGAATGATGAACCGCCGCATCTCGAGATTTTCGTAGGCCAGCTTGGCCGGGATGGAGGCGTAAGCCTCGGCCGGGGATCGGTTGCCCGTGGCCTTGAAGACGCCGCCCAGCAGAACCGGCTTGTAGTCGAAGCGCATGCCGGTGCGCTTTTCGATATCGGGGATCACCTTGTGCGCCAGATAGGCGTTGGGGCTGCCGAAATCGAACATGAACTGAGGCGGCGGAGCGGCCATGGCGTCACCAGGTTTCGGCGAAGGGGCGAAGATCGAGTTCGAAGGTCCAGGCGTCCCGGGTCTGCCGATGCAGGTCCCAATAGGCCCTGGCGATGGAGGTGGGCTCCATCAGCGTATCCGGCGCCAGGCTTTTCAGAGCCGAGGCGCCGCGCGCGGCGGTGATTCGGTCGCGGACAAAGGCGGTGTCGACGCCGGCGTCGATGATCAGATGGGCGACGTGGATGTTCTTCGGTCCGAGCTCCCTGGCCATGGACTGGGCCACGGCGCGCAGACCGGCCTTGGCGCTGGCGAAGGCGGCGTAGCCCACCCCGCCGCGCACCGAAGCCGTGGCCCCGGTAAAGAAGATCGATCCGCCGCCGCGCGGCAGCATCCGCCTGGCCGCCTCGCGGCCGGTGAGAAACCCGCCCTGGCAGGCCATCTCCCAGACCTTGCGGAAAACCCGGTCGGTGGTCTCCAGAAGCGGGAAGTTCACATTGGCGCCGACGTTGAAGATCGCCACTTCCAAAGGCTGGTCCGCGTCGGCCCAGGCCATGAATTCGGCCACCTGCTCTTCCTGGCGCGCGTCGAGCGAGCGGCCCTCGAAGGCCCCGCCGGCGGCTTCGATCTTGGCCTTGAGCGGCGCGAGCTGGTCGCCGTTTCGCCGGCCACCGAACACGCGGTAACCCTCGGCCGCGAAACGCTCGGCGATGGCCCCGCCAATGTAGTCGCCGGCGCCGATCACCGCGACCGAGGCGCTGCGGCGCGGTGCGGTCATCAGACCGACGCCGCCGGCCGTTCGCGCCGGATCGTCTCGTGGTGGCGGATCACCTCGGTGACCAGGAAGCCAAGGAATTTCTCGGCGAAGGCCGGGTCGAGATCGGCGGTCACGGCCAGCGATCGCAGACGTGCGATCTGCTGAGCCTCGCGCACCGGATCGGCCGGCGGCAGGTCAAGCGTTGCCTTCAGTTCGCCGACCTTGCGGGTGCATTTGAAGCGCTCGGCCAGCAGGTGCAGCAGGGCGGCGTCGATATTGTCGATCGAGTGGCGCAGCTCCGCCAGTTCGGGCGGCGTGGCGGCAGGGGCGGGGGCGTCGTTCATCCCTTCTTCGTTGCGGGCGAACGGCGTCGAGGTCAAGATGGCCGCTTATCGAGTTGGGGGGCTGGGATGAAGTGGACGCGAGCGCGCCTCGTACGGACGGGCCTCGGTCTTTTGGCCGGCCTCGCGTTGGGGCTGCCGGCTACGATGGCCCTCGCCCAGATCACCACGGTTCCCGCCGGGCCGATCTACGGCGCCAGCGACGCGCGCAACAAATGCAAGGCGGCCTGCTGGCGCGGCCACATGACCTGGAGTGGGACCTGGAGGGATACGCGCGGCGGCGTCAATGCGGAATGCGACTGCCTGGGCGGCGGGGGAACTACCGGCGGCAGCGCCTGTAGCGCGCCGGCTATCAAGCAGTGCCACGGCTGCTCGATTTCCTGCGCCCCCGGCCGCACGGCGCGCTGCGTGGCCGGCAATGTCGGCATCCATACAGGCGTCTACGATACGGTCTGTGGGCAAAAAGCCCGGTGCGAGTGTCGCTAGCCGGCGGCTAGGGAGCAAAATCCGGCGACTTGAGCGCATTGACGCAGGAGGTCTTGGGGCTCAGCGGATATTCCAGGAACGACGCGATGACCGCCTGGGCGCACGGCGATTGTGGCGAGACGAAATGTCCGGCGCCGGGGATCGTTATAATCGTGGCGTTGGATAAGCCCGCCGCCACCGCCTTGGTCCACTCCGGCGATGTCACGGCGTCCCAGCCGCCCGAGATAAGGAGAGTCGGAATTGGGCTGACGACGGGCCGGCGGGATTCGGGCGGTGCGATCGGAACCTTCCAGACTTCGCGGCAATCGTCGTTGGCGTAGGCCCAGCCGCCGACCGCCTGATCGCGGATCGAGGCCGGAAAGGCGGGAAATGCGGCGCGTCCCGCCTCTCCGATCGCGTTATCGGGGCCAGGCGGATTCTGTTCGCGGCACACCACGCCGAACGCCAAGCCATAGCTGACCGCTGGGGTCTCAGGGATGAATGGAGGAGCCGATCGCGCCCGGTCCAGGGCGATCTCTTCGATCGCCTTCTTATCGCCGTGACTCAGCTGGGTGATCAGGGCCGGCGCCCGGCGCAAGGCCGGAGCGTCATAGCTTTGGTTGCGCAGCCAATCGATGAGGGCGCCGCCATCGATCACCACGGTCGATTCCTCACGGGTGGCGGGATCCTTGATGGCGACCGTGATCGGCTTGGCCTGGAGCGTATTCACCAGATCGGTAAGGGTCGCCATCAGGTGGGGATTGGCGCGATCGCACGTCGCCTGCGCGGCGCAGGCCTTGAAGAGCGCGTCGAAACCCTCCCGGGTCGCCGTCCAATAGCCGGCCAGGGTGACGTTCACGGGCAGGGTGGAATCGAGCACGACGCTGCGGATGCCCGCGGGATGATCGCGCATGAGCGCCTGGGCGAGATCCGTGCCATAGGAAACACCCACGACGTTCCACCGCGAGTAATTCAGCGCCCTGCGCAGATCGGCGAAGTCCGCCGCGTTCTCGGTGGTGTTATAGGCGTTCAGGTCCACCCAAAGCGCCGTCAATCGCCGATGGCAGGCCTCGGTGGCGGCCAGATGAGCGCGCCTGGTGGCGGCCGAATAGAAGCGAAAGCCGAGAAGTTCGTGGGTGAAATTATCAAACGACGGACAGGTCAGCGCCGGCTTGGAGAGATAGGCGCCGCGCTGGTTCAAGATCACCACGTCGCGCTCCTTGTTGAGCCCGGCGGCGACGAGAAGGTCGGCTTCGTTGATGGCGATTCCGCCCGGACCGCCGGAGAGATAGACGATCGGATCAGGCGCCGGTCGCTTTGAGAGACTGGGCAGGATCGCGACCGGGAGGCGGAGGGTGCGCCCATTCGGCCTGGCCCGGTTTTCAGGCACGATGAATCGGCCGCAACGGGCCGTCGCCAGCGCCTTGACTCCAGGCAGGATGGGGCAGGGCGCGGCTTCGAACCTGGGCTTGCCGGGGCAGTCCGCGGGCATGCCAAAGGCGCTTTGCGGAAATACAGGCCCCGCCAGCCCCGCGGTGCAGGCCGAAGCCGCGATCAAAGCGCCGCGGAGTCGGTGAAATGGCGCAGGCGTTGTGTCCTTCGCCGCCGTGCCGGGGGCCATCCTCAATCTATTGAAGTGGCGGCGGAAGGTTGATCCAGATGGTCGGGAAGTTTTGACCCCGCCGGCAGATCCGGCGAGCCGACCGGATCGGTGTATCCGATTATGCCTTTGCACCAGTCGCCGTTGGGATCGTTCGGTACGCACGAAACCAAGTTGCTGTTGGGAGCCTTCCGCGTCACCGCGAACGGCGCCAGGCTATTCATGATGAATTGATAATTATTGTTATTTTTGCTGCTGACCGTTTGGGCGTGGCTCAGGCTTCCGTAGCCGAGGGCTGTGACTGACAGCAACGAAGCCACAATCGGCGCCGCCTTTCTCGACGCGAGGGGAAGTCCGATCATCTTAAATCCTCCAGAGACAAACACTGTATAACGCCAGCGGAACGGCTGCCGTCGCCTTCTTGAAGGATAAATTTCTGGAACCTACCCATGCCGCATCAATGCTTAGGATGAGGTAAATTCGACTTCAAGAGGCAAGCCGGTTGCGGAGGAATTTTAACATCTAAGGCCGGACTTCTGATATTTGGCGGCCAAATTGCACGCGTTTGCTGTTGGCTCCGGCCCTTAGCCGCGCAACTATTCATGTTTCAATCCCGAAATATTCATTGAGGCGCCCCCGGGGGGAGATCGTGGTGGCGGCGCCGGATTTTTCGTTATGATGTCGCTCGAACTCGGAGCCTGACCCATGCTTTCCAATCTCTCCCCACTCGCGAACCGGCTGGGCCAGCGCCTCAAGGAGGCCGGCCAGACGGTGGCGGTGGCGGAGTCTTCGTCCGGCGGTCTGATCAGCGCCGCCTTGCTGGCCGTGCCCGGCGCCTCGGCCTATTTCCTGGGCGGCGCGGTGGTCTACACCGGCAAGGCGCGGATGAGCCTTTTGGGCCTTACGCGCGAGAGCGTGGCGGGGATGCGCTCCTCGAGCGAGCCCTACGCTCTGCTGTTGGCCAGGACAGCGCGCGAGAACTTCAACGCCGACTGGGGCCTTTCGGAGACGGGCGCCGCCGGACCGACCGGCAACCCCTACGGCGACGCCGCCGGCCACTCATGCCTGGCGGTGAACGGCCCAGTGGAAATGGCCGTCACGCTCGAGACGGGCGAGGCCGACCGGGCCGCCAATATGGAAGCCTTTGCTCGTCGCGCGATGGAACTTCTGCTGGCGGCGATCGGCGACTAGCCTACCAGCGCCGGTTTCCCCAGCTTCCCTGGTCCACGGCGATTGTTACCTGGCCGTTTTTGCCGATGGGTTGGCAGACGACGCCGCCGACATCGTAGGAGCGTCCGGTGCCGGCGCCGGCCCAGACCTGGCCATGAGGTTGGTTGCTGGTCTTGGGTGCGCCGTTGGCGTCGCTTTGCACCACATTGCCACAGGGACCGACAAGCGGGGGGCCCCGGTCGTCATGGCTGTCGAGATCATTCTCAATGCCAAGCGGCGGCTGATCCGCCGCCGGAGGCGCCGGGATGGCCGGCGCGTGGCCGCCGGTGGTGATCGCTTCCTGCGCGCGCGCGGCCAATGGCATGAGGAAGGCGCAGGCCAGGCTGACGGTCAGTATGCGCATCTTCAATCGAACCTCTTCCAATCCGTCGCGAGGTCAGAGTGCTTCGGCCGCGCGGCGAAATTGCGTCGAGCGATAGTCTATCCTATTGCCCGGCCCATGTCCCTCAACTCCTCGCCGCTCGATCAGGCCCGCGCCGCCATCGCGCCGCTCTATCGGCTGAACGAGCCCAAGGCGCTGGAGCCGCTTGCCGAACGGGCGGCTCTGACGCCGACCGAACGCGCGCGCGTCGTTGCTGAAGCGCAGGGCCTCCTGACGGCCTTGCGCGAACCGGGCAGGGCAGGCTGGATCGACCGTTTTTTGCGGGAATACGAGCTTTCCAGCGACGAGGGCGCCGCCTTGCTGGGGCTCGCCGAAGCCTATCTGCGCGTTCCCGATCCGGGCACCGCCGACGCCCTGATCCGCGACAAGCTGGGGCAGGGCGATTGGCGCTCTCACCTTGGGGCCGACTCGGTGCTGGTGAACGGCGCCACGCTCGGCCTGATCCTCGCCCAATCGCTCACCGAGGGCTCGACCGGCGGCGGCGCCCTGCGCGCCTTGATGGCGCGGCTCGGCGAACCGGCGATCCGGGTGGCCGTGGCCGGCGCGATGCAGCGGATGGGCGAGGCCTTCGTCCTTGGACGCAATATCGAGGAGGGCCTGAAGCGGGCCGATCGCGGCGCCAATCGCGCCTTCCGCTATTCCTTCGACATGCTGGGCGAAGGCGCCCGCACCGCAAAGGACGCCGAGGCCTATCTCGAGGCCTATCGCGTGGCGATCAAGGCGGTGGGCGCGGAGGCCGCCGGCGCCGGAGGCGTGTTCGCTCGCGACAGCGTTTCGGTGAAGCTCTCGGCTCTGCACCCTCGATATGAACCCTTTCAGGCCGGCCGGGCGGTTCCGGAACTCACTGGCCGCCTCATCGAGCTCGCGCGCCTGGCCAAGACCGGCGGCGTTGGCCTGACGGTGGACGCCGAGGAATCCGAGCGGCTGGAGATCTCGCTGGATATCATCGCCGGCGCCGCGCGGGATTCGTCGCTGGCGGGCTGGGACGGGCTCGGCATGGCGGTGCAGGCCTATCAGCGGCGCGCGCCGGCTGTAATCGGCTGGGCCGAGGCCCTCGCGAGCGCCACCGGGCGGCGGCTGATGATCCGCCTGGTCAAGGGCGCCTATTGGGACACCGAGATCAAACGCGGGCAGGAGCGCGGCCTTTCCGACTATCCCGTCTTCACCCGTAAATCGGCGACCGACGTCAGCTACATGGCGTGCGCCCGCGCGCTTCTGGCGGCGACGCGGATCTTCCCCGCCTTCGCCACCCATAACGCCCTCACCGTCGCCACGGTTATGGAATGGGCCGGAACGCGGCGCGATTTCGAATTCCAGCGCCTGCACGGCATGGGCGATGGGCTCTATGAGGGGCTGATGGCCAGGGAGGGCGTCGCCGTGCGCGTTTACGCTCCGGTGGGCGGCTATCGCGATCTCCTGGCCTACCTCGTCCGACGCCTGTTGGAGAACGGGGCCAACACCAGCTTCGTCCATCAGGTGGCGAACGAGCACATCAGCGACGCCGAACTTCTCGCCGATCCCGTTGAGGAGGCGCGGGCCACGGGCCTGACGCCGCATCCCGCGATCCTGGCGCCGGCGGATCTGTTCGCTCCGGAGCGGCGAAATTCGGCCGGTCTCGATCTGTCGGATGGCGGGGTGATAGCGGGGCTGACGAGCGCCATGGCAGAGGCCTGGGCGTATCCTCATCGCGCGGCGCCGATCATCGGTGGCGTGGAGGCAGAGGGCGCCGGGCGCGAGGTGCTGGATCCGGCGGATCACCGCCGAGTGGCCGGGCATGTGGTGGAGGCGACGCCGGCGGATGTGACCCGCGCGGTCGACATGGCCGTCGCCGCCCAGGGCGCCTGGAACGCGCGGTCCTGGGAGGGGCGCGCGGCGATCCTGGACCGTCTGGCGAACTTGCTTGAGCGCGATCGCGAACCGCTTATGGCGCTGGCGTCGCGGGAGGCCGGCAAGACCCTGGCCGACGCGCTCGGCGAAGTGCGCGAGGCGACCGATTTCTGCCGCTACTACGCCGCTCAGGCGCGCCGCCACGCGCAGCCTTTGCGCCTGCCCGGGCCCACGGGCGAGTTGAACGAGCTTTCCCTGGCAGGCCGCGGCGTTTTCGCCTGCATCAGCCCGTGGAACTTTCCGCTGGCGATCTTTCTCGGCCAGATCACCGCCGCCCTGGCCGCCGGCAACGCCGTGGTCGCCAAGCCGGCGCCGCAGACGCCGCTGATCGCCGCCGCGGCGGTGCGCCTCGCCCTAGAGGCGGGCGTGCCGGCCGAGGTGCTGCACCTCGTCCCCGGCGGCCCGGAGGTGGGCGCGGCCCTGGTGGCCGATCCCCGCGTGGCCGGCGTCGCCTTCACCGGATCCACCGCCAGCGCCCGACGCATCGCCCGATCGCTCCTGGAGGATGAGACGCGACCGCTGGCTGCGCTCATAGCCGAGACCGGCGGCGTCAACGCCATGCTGGTCGATTCCACCGCCCTGCCCGAGCAGGTGGTCGCCGATGTGATCACCTCGGCCTTCCTGAGCGCCGGCCAGCGCTGCTCGGCCCTGCGGCTTCTGTGCCTGCACGAGGACATCGCCGAGGCGACGTTGGAGATGCTCAAGGGGGCGATGGACGAGCTCGTCGTCGGCGACCCGTCCGACTCGGCCACCGACGTCGGGCCGGTGATCGACGCGGCCGCCAGGGATCGGATCGAGGCTCATCTGGCGAGATGGAAGGACCGGATCATCCACACCAGGCCCGTGCCGTCCGGCCTGGAGAACGGGACTTTCGTCGCCCCCACGCTGATCCGGCTCGATCGGGTGGCTGACCTGGATGTCGAAGTGTTCGGACCTGTCCTCCATGTGGTGACCTGGAAAGCTGGGACGATGAATGAGACTGTCGATGAGGTGATGGCCTCACGCTTTGGCCTGACGCTCGGAGTCCACACCCGGATCGGCGCAGCCGCCGGGGCGGTGCGGGCGCGGGCGAAGGTGGGGAATCTCTACGTCAACCGCTCGATGATCGGCGCGGTGGTCGGGGTGCAGCCCTTTGGCGGAGAAGGCCTTTCCGGCACTGGGCCCAAAGCCGGCGGACCGCATTATCTGCCCCGTTTCTGTGTGGAGCGGACCTGGACGGTGGACACCACCTCGGCCGGCGGCAACGCGACGCTTCTGAGTCTGGAAGCGTGAGCGAGACCGCCGATCTGATCGTCGTGGGCCTTGGCGCCGCCGGGGCCGCCACCCTCTATCAGGCCGCCCGGCGAGGGGCGTCGGCAGTCGGTATCGACCGCCATCACCCGCCGCACGACCAGGGCTCCAGCCATGGCGAGACCCGCATCACTCGCCAGGCCATCGGCGAGGGCGAGGACTATGTGCCGCTGGCCCTGCGCGCCCACGACCTTTGGCGCGAGATCGAGGCGCAAAGTGGCGAAAGCCTGATGCTGAACTGCGGCGCCCTGTTGATCAGCCCGTTGGACCTGGGCGCGGCGCATCACGGAAAACACCATTTCCTTCAACGCACTATAGCGGCGGCGAAAACCTTCGGGATTGGCCATGAGGTGCTGAGCGCGGCCGAGGCGCGGGCGCGGTTTCCAATGCTTCGGGTCGGCGAGGACGAGACGGCCTATTTCGAGCCCGGCGCCGGTCTGCTCTATCCCGAGCGGTGCGTCGCCGCCCAGCTGGCCCTGGCCGAACGGCTCGGAGCGCGCCAGCGTCTGGGGGAGGCTGTGACCGGCATCGAGCCGATCACCGGCGGCGTGGCGGTGGTCACCGACAAGGCGCGCTATGAGGCGGCGCGGGTTGTGGTGGCGGCCGGCGCCTGGGCGCCGGGGCTGCTGGGCGGGGTCTATGACGAGCGGCTCATTCTGCATCGCCAGACGCAGCATTGGTTCGCGCCGGAGGATGCATCGGCGTTCGCACCGGAGCGCTTTCCGGTGTTCATTTGGCTTCACGGCCGCACGCCGGGCGACTGGTTCTATGGATTTCCGATAATTCCGGACGCGGCGGGCGTGAAAATCGCCTCCGAGCAGTTCGACGTCGCGACCCCAACGCCCGACGATCTGGACCGGACGGCCAGTCGCGAAGAGGCTGTGGCGATCCACGATCGCCATGTCGAGGGACGGATCGAGGGACTGCCTCCGGCGTGGCTGCGCTCCAAGGCCTGCGTCTACACGACCGCGCCGGAGAGCCGGTTCATCATCGGCCGCGATCCGGGGCGGGAGCGGGTGATCGTGGTTTCGGCCTGTTCGGGCCACGGCTTCAAGCATTCGGCGGCGATCGGCGAGGCGGTGGCGGGCCTGGCGCTTGGTGATGCCGCGCCGGCGGTTCTCGCGCCTTTCGATCCGGCGAGGCTGACGGCCATTGCCTAGGCGCGTGGCTTTCCGCAAAGGTGGCGGCGAGCCCGGAGGAAACCGACCATGGCCCATCTGACCTATCACATCGTCCGCCACGAGAGCGGCTGGGCCTACAAGGCCGACGGGGTGTTCTCCGAGACCTTTCCGTCTCACGACGCGGCGCGGCGCGCGGCCGAGCGCGCCGCCGGCGAGCAGCGAGTCAGCGGCGACACCGTGGGCATATCCTGGGAGGACGAGGCGGGCGGCTGGCACGATGAGCTCGTCGAGGGAACCGACCGGCCCAGCACCGATGTCGAAGGCTGAAGCCGGCGCCTTTCGCCTGATCAGACCAGACCTGGAGCATCTGCCGGGGTTCGTCGATGCTCTGCGGCGCGGCTGGTCGCCGGATAATATCCGCGGGGCGGAAACCGCGCGCCGGATCTTGGCCGCTATCGACGAGGATCCGGCCGCCTATATCGCCACCACCAACGATCCCCGCGCCGAGGCCGGCGACATCACCTTACCGGACGGCACCAAGGCAAAGCGCCTGCCGGGCTTCCACCGCTGGATCTGGGATGGCGAATTCTGCGGCCAGATCGGCCTGCGCTGGGCGCCGGAGGGTGGCGGCGAGCTTCCGGCCCATGTGCTCGGCCATGTGGGCTATGCCGTCCCCGCCTGGAAGCGGGGGAGGGGCTACGCGACCTTGGCTCTGGCCCGGCTTCTTCCCGAGGCTCGCGCCCTGGGCCTGCCCTTCCTCACTCTGACCACCGATCCGGACAATATCCCTTCGCAAAAGGTGATCCTGGCCAATGGCGGGCGCCTTGTGGAGCGTTTCCGCAAGCTGGAGGCCTATGGCGGCGCCGAGGCGCTCAGATGGCGGATCGACCTCTGAGGGTCACGGCGTCTTGGGGCCCAGCAAGGTCACCAGGTGGGCGACCACGGCCAGCAGCAGGCCGAAGCTCAGCACCATCAGGAAGCGGTAGGGAATGAGCCGCGGCTCTCGGGTCAGATCCGGCCCGATCGCCCCGCGCCAGCCGAAGAAGACTCCCAGCGCTAGCAGCACCGCCGCGGCGATCGAGGTGACGGTGAGATTCATTCAGGCCTTCGAGCGTTCGCGGCGCTTCAGTATGACCGATTCGATGCGGCCGCTCCCGCCGTCAGATCTGATCCTTCAGAGTAAGCGTTACATCTCGGTCGCCGGCGGGGGAGGCGACCGACAGCTTCACCACCGTGCCCGGCGGATCATTGCGCAGGCGCATGCGAAGGTCGCTGATCTGCACGGTGCTCGCCGGCGCGCCGTCGACGGCCGTGATCTCGTCGCCGACCTTGAGGCCGGCGGCGCTGGCCGCGCCGCCGGCGGTGAGATCGACGATCTTGAAGCCCTTGGTCGAGGTGTTGATCCAGAATCCGGCGCGATCGAAGGTGGCCGCATCCGGCGTCGGGGGCGGCAGCGCCTTCAGATACATGATCTGGTTGCCGTAGTCGAAGGTCACCACGAACCGCTTCAGGAGGCCCGAGCCGACATTGCCGGCGTAGTTGGGATCGGCGAAGGCGCCCTTGGACTGCAGGCCAAAGCCGGCCACCAGATTGTCTATCTTCACCGTGCCCAGGGTCAGGGTCGCGGCGCGGGTGACATATGAGGTCGAACGGCCGCCCACCCCCCAGCCATCCACAGCCGAGACGCCCTTGGGATGCTTGGCCATCAGGCCGTTGGCGGCGACGAAGGGCTTGGTGAGCGTCAGCTCCACGCGCGAGCCGGTGTCGATATCGAAGGCGCCGGGGACGCCCTCGAAGCTGCCCTTCACCTGCGGGATGGTGCTGTAGAAGGCGAAGGGAACCGGCGTGCCGGCATCCTTGGGATCGAACCTCGCCGGGTCGATAAAGGTGAGCGTCCCCTTGTTATAGTCGATCTGGGTGACGAAGCGGCGGAACACCTCGAAGCCGATCATGCCCTGTTCGTCGAAGCCCTCGACCGGGGCGGCCTCGAACGGCACAACGGCGATCGTCTGGTCCTTGATCGACAGATCGCCGATCTGGAAGGTCACGCCCTTGGAGAAGCCGACATCCACCACCCCTTCGCCGGCCCCCCCGCCGGCGGCGGCGCCCTGCGAGGCCACGGCCAGAGCCTTGGCCGTGTCCGGCGTGAGCAGATCCTGGCCTCCGGTGTCGAAGATGAAGAGATAGGGTCCTTTGCCGTTTACCTTCACCGGGGCGTAGATGTGGTTGTTGATCAGCTGGAACGGCACGGTGGTGCGGCCATCCTGGTTGGCGATGCGCGAGTCGGTGTTGGTCCATTTCGGCGCCGCGTAGGCGTCGGCGGCCCGCGCCGGGACGAACTTCGCCTCGGTCAGGGTCTGGGTCTGGCGGTACTGCTCGCCTGTGCCATCGTCGCTCACCTGCTTGCCAGCGATCAGTGCGCCGTCGGTGGGGCGGTAGTCGCTGTAGTAGACGGTGACCGCGCGCGCTCCCTGGGGCTCGACCGTCCGCGCCAGAAGGTGGGTCTGGGCGTCGAACCAGGCCTCGAAGGCCTTGCCGCCCACCGGCGTGATCGAAAGGACGTCGTAGGTTTTGCCGCCATCGGTCTTGGGCGCCAGCAGGACCACCTTGGCCCCGCCGAAGTCCGGCCGCCACCAGAGGTTGGCGTCGCGATAGGCCTCGTTGACGGCGAGTTGGCGGGCGTCGCCGCCCGCCTCGGGCGTCACGGCGCCGGACATGTCCTTCATCCAGGCCTCTCGGCCATCGAAGCCATTGACGCCGCCGACCGGGCCGAGCTGCTGGCTGTCGACGAAAGCGCCGGTGGTCAGATCGTAGATCGAGCCGGTCACGCCGGTCATGCCCTGGCCGGAATAGGCGTAGGCGACCTCAACCGCGGCCTTGCCGTCCCAGGCCGCGCCGCCGGCGGCGGCCTTGTTGGCGGCGAGGATCGCGGCGGGATCCTGGGCGTGGGCGGCGCCGGCGACGAAGGCGCTGGCAAGAAGGAGGGCGGATAGGCGCATGAAGAACCCCTGAGGTCTCGGCCGGATCGACCGAGCGGCCAGGGTGAGCGATCGCGCGCCGTGGCGCCAGTTAAGCCTCGGTAATCTCGCGGCCGCCCATGACAACCGGCCCTGGGCGTTCCTATGTCAAAGCTTTGGCTTAGGAGGACCGAGCGATGGCGGACGGCGAAGCAAGCCTTCTGGTTGTGGGGGTCGGCGCCTCCAAAGGCGTCGGCGCGGCGGTGGCGCGAAGGTTCGCCCGCGAGGGCTGGCCGGTGGCGATCGCCGGACGCAACGAAGCGAAGCTCGCCGCCACAGCGGCGGAGCTGGAGGGCGCCGGGGCGAGGGTCGTTTCGGTGGTCGGCGACGCCTCCAAGACGGAGGACGCGCGCCGGTTCGTCGAGGCGGCCTTGGCGCTGGGGCCCCTGGCGGTGGTGGTGCATAACGCTGGGAGCAATATGCCTGCACCGTTCCTGAAGGTGACGGAAGAACGCTTCGAGCAGCATTGGCGTGAGCATGCGCTGGGCGGCTTCCAGACCGCCCAGGCGGCGATCCCGGTTTTGCTGGAAGCGGGCGGCGGCACCCTGATCTTCACCGGCGCTTCGGGCAGCCTGCGTGGCAAGGCCAATTTCGCGCCCTTCGCCGCCGCCAAGGCGGCCTTGCGGGCCCTGGCCCAGAGCCTGGCGCGCGAGTTCGGGCCCCAGGGAATTCACGTCGGCCATGTGGTCATCGACGGCGGCATCGCCGGCGAGCGCCTGATGAGCGCCTTCCCTGAGCTCGCCGACCGGCGCGGCCCCGATGGCATGCTCGATACCGACGCGATCGCCGAGGCCTATTGGATGCTGCACCACCAGCACCGCAGCGCCTGGACCCTGGAACTCGACCTGCGACCCTGGGCGGAGACGTTTTAGGGGCTCACGGGGATCGGCTTTGGGCGGTGGGGGAGGGCGCTAATACGCCCCGAACCGTCTCAGCACGTTGCGCGTGATGGTTTCGATGAAGGGATCGTGGGCGGCGAGGCCGTGGGCCCATTCGGTCGTGCCGCCGTTGAAGACCTCGCCCTGGCCACGCCGGAACGAGGCCATCACCGCGTGGCCGCGTAGGATCCGGTCCTCGGCCGCCGCGCCCTCCTCACCGAACACCTCGCGGGCGATGATCGGCAGGTTTTCCGGCGGGATGATGGGGGCGTAGCCGCGGCCGCTCTCCTCGCCGAAGGCGCACGGGGCCATGGCGATGATCTCCAGGCCCTCCGGCACGCCGAGCGTGGCCACCGGGGCCAGGCGGCCATTTTCGCCGAACCGGAAGCGGCAGCCGTCGTTCTCATAGCCCAGCAGCGGCAGATCGGCGCCGATCTGGTCGCCATAGAAGAGGTCGGCGCCGGCCAGGGCCCAGTGGGTCTCGTCATAGACGGTGTAGCCGCCGGCGCCGCGGGCGACGCAGAGGCCCAGGCGATGGTAGCCGCCGAAGAGGAAGGTGAGGCCGGTGATCGCCGCCTCGGGCCGCCCGAAAGCCTTGTGCGACCACAGATGGGTTCCGAGCGAAGGATCGTCGATGGCCGCCGGATCGGCCTCGAAGCCCTTCCATTTGTGGCAGATGAACTGGGCGCCGTCGTTCTCGAAGCGCACCTTCCAAAAGGCGGTGTTGCCCGAAAAGATCGCCAGGCGCCCGCCGCCGTCGACAAAGGCCTCGATAGCGTCCCGCTGACCGGCCGACCAGTATTCGCTGTGGCCCACGAGAACGACGGCGGCGTAGCCCTCCAGCAAGCCGAGGTCGGTCTCCAGATCGCGGTCGGTGAAATAGTCCAGCGTCAGGCCCTCGCCCTCGGCCCAGGCGGCGAAGCGATGCTCCCACTTGTTGAGAAAGCCCGCGGAATTGTCATAGGGCGAAAGCTCGCGCCGGCGCGGCCAGTCGCGATTTCCCGCCCAGGGCCGCTCCTCGAACCCGCGGCGGCGCAGGTTCACCAGGCGCGGCACATCCGCCGGCGGGGCGATCAGCATCTGGGGGAAGGGGCGAAGGGTGGAGAGCACGCCGATGGCGTTCGACATCGCGGTGGGCAGATCGGCGCGCCGGCTCATCAGGGCGGTGACGTCGGCATAGGCGTTGGCCCCGCCCCACCAGTTGTAGGCGTGGTAGGTGTTGGTGGCGAGCACGAACGCGGCCTTGGCGGCGCGCCGCCCCACCGGCGGCTTGACGACCACGAAATGGTGGGTCGCCTCGCCGGCGCTGTCGATGAGCTCGATATCGTAATAGCCGCTGGCCCAGTCGCCGACCTCGATCTCGATCGCCGCCGGCCAGGCGCAGCCATCGCGATCGGCTTGGTCGGGGACCGGATGATCGCCGATGTCGAGGTCGTCCTTGGTTAGCACCACGTTTCGCGCCGCCCCGATGCGCGCGATCTCAAGCCGGCAGGGGCCGTGGACGGCGCTGGCGTGCAGGGTGAAACGCTCCCCGGGCCGCACGCTCAGGCGATCGGTGTAGCAGGCCAGCATGGGGCAGGGCTCCAAGGTGAAAGCTCGCGATCGGAGGCGCGCCAACGAAAAGCGGAAACGATTTCGGCGCCCCGGTTTTGGTCCGCGAGAGCGTCATCAACCTCGGTAGCCCAGCCGTCGGGCCCTGTTCAAGGGGATCGTCATATCCCGTCGGCTCGCGGCCGCGTTGGCCGCCACGCCGTACTAGGATTCCGCCGGACGCGGCCTATTGTCGGCCGGCTGCCCCGACCGCAAACTCAAGCTTTCCCGACTGAGTCGGGACTTGCGAGATCGCGCCTATGAACCCAACCGATGCGCCGCTGACCAACTGGTTCTTCGGCCTCGACATGTGGATCGTCCTGGTGGGGATGGTCCTGCTCATCGGCGCTGCGGTGCTGGTGGGCCATCGGTGGGGAGAACAGGTCGGACAGAACGCGGCCGAGAGCTCGGATATCGGCACCCTGGCGGCCGGGGCGCTGGGGCTGCTGGCGTTGCTCATCGCCTTCTGCTTCTCGATCGCGCTGGATTCCTACAACACCCGGCGTGCGCTGGTGATCGAGGAGGCGGCCTCGATCGACAGTGTCGCCGACCAGGCGATGATGCTTCCGCCGATGCAGAAGGTCGCCGTACTTTCGACCCTGAGCGCCTATGCCGCGACGCGGGCGAACCTCGGCGCGCGCTACGACCCGCGCCAGTCGGAGCGCGACGAGGCGCGGTCGCGCCTGCAACTCTCTAACCTCTGGAAACTGACCGAGGCGGCCGACGCCGCCAATCCCAACTCCTGGGCCGTCAACCGTTTCGCCAACGCCTTGGAGGCCATGAGCATCATCCAGGAAAAGCGCGTCGCCGCCCGCCACTACCACATTCCCATCGCCGTGATCGGCATGCTGGTGGGCACCTCCATTGTCGCTATGGGCTTTACCGGGTTCCACACCGGCGTCGCTGGGGCCGAGCGCCTGGCCGCCGGCCTGATCATGGCCGTGACCTTGGCGGTTTCGATTCTGCTGATCATCGATATAGACCGGCCGGCGCGGGGCAGCTTCAAAATGCCCAGGCAAGCCCTGATCGCCGCATCGGCGCATGTGAATGCCTTGGAAGCGGAGGCCGTCGCGCCGAACTAGCGCTCTGCGTCGGGGCCCGCCACCTGCGTCGTCCCGGCTCTGCGTTGAGCTTTGCTCACCGCAGAGACGGGATGCACGCCGCCGAGTAACCACCCATCCGTGGCCGGTGGTTCAGCGAACCGTTTCCTTTTCCTTGGGCGCCGAGACGCGGCGGGTCTTGGTCTCGGCCTTGGGCTTGGGAAGAAGGCGAAAGCGCGTCTGGCACCAGGCGTAGTCGACGCCGACATCCAGCAGGGCGTCGGAACGCCCGCATGGGCAGGCCCATTCCATGACCGCGACCACGCGGTAGGTCTCTCCCGCCCGCAGGGGCACCGGCCGGCCCGTGGCATGGTTCGGGGCGGCGTTGACGCAGAGAACCAGATCGCCAGGGCCGACAGCGTCGCTCATGGCGCCCACCATAGCATTTCTGGAAAGCCGTATGAACACCGCCGAGCCGCCCTAGCGGCGTGAGGATTTGACAGCGGGCCGCTCCGGGGTTTGTCTCTGTTCGACGGACGCGCCGCCATTGGAGAGCCTTGATGGACGCCAAGACCGAGACCCTGATCCCCGCCGATCAGCTGGCCAGCGAAAATCCCATCCGCATGCCCGGCGAGAGCGCCGAGTATCGGGCGGCGCGCCAGGCGCTGCTGATCGAGGAGATCGAGCTGCGCCGGCATATCGAGCGGGTGGCCGCCCAGCGTCGGGCGCTGCCGCCGGGAGGCCTCGTCACCGGCGACTATCGCTTCGAGACCGAGGATGGGCCGAGCTATCTCGCCGGTCTGTTCGGCGACAAGGAAACCCTTGTGGTCTATAACTATATGTTCGGCCCCGAGCGGAAGACGCCGTGCCCCATGTGCACCAACCTGCTGGACGCCTGGGACGGCAATGCCGATGACGTCGCCCAGCGGGCCTCCCTGGTGGTGGTGGCGCGCTCGCCGCTGGAGCGGCTCGAGGCAGTCAAAAAGGCCCGCGGATGGAAGAACCTCAAGCTGGCCAGCGTCATCGGCGATGATTTCACCCATCACTATGGCGGGGCGCCGGACGGCGGACTGGACGCCGGCGGCGCGGCGGTGTTCACCCGCCGGGACGGTCAGATCCGTCACTTCTGGTCGCAGGAGATGATCGCCAGCGACCCCGGCCAGGATCCGCGTGGCGCGCCCGATCCGGCGCCGTTGTGGACCATCCTCGACATGACGCCCGAGGGCCGGGGCGCGGATTTCTATCCCTCGCTGGCGTATTCCTGATTGGTTCGGGCGAACTTCATCCTGACGCTAAGCGCGGCGGTCGCGCTCGCCGGATCGGCCATCGCTCTGGAGTGTCCCAGGCCGCGGCCCTTGGCGAAGCCCGGCGTGCTGAGGCAGACCCCGGGAGATATCGCCGTCCTGTCCACGGCCCTGGCCGCCGGCCATGACCCAAAGAAGATTCACGAGATTGTGGATGGCCTTCGCCAGGAGCACCCAGACGCCCAGCCGGCCGAGATCATGAACTACCTCATTGCCGCCTATTGCCCCGTCGCGGCCAAGGCGAGCGGCCTCACCGAGGCCCAGAGGCGGACAATGGTCGACCAGTTCGTGATCGAGGCCCGAAGTATCGTCTACTGATCAAGGTCGCTTCAAGCCCCTGGAAAAGCGCTCCGCTCAATTGGTGTGATCACTGACGATCTTCCAGCGCCCCTCTCCCTTGTGGAATACGAGATCGAAGGCGCCGGATGCCGGTTTGGCGGCGCCGTCGAACACCAGGTGGTAGTCGCCATAGACGATCGCATAGTCGGGCGCGAGAGGTTTGAATCGCAGGTTTTCGGTCGAGAGGGTTCCGGGGCCGCCGGTGCGCTGCGCCCATCGCTGCGTATACAGACTCTCGATGGCGTCATAACCCATCACCGGGCCTTGCGCGGTCAGATAGACCGTACCTGGCGAGCGCTCGTAACCGATGTCCACGAAGCCTTTGATGTCCCCGCGATTCCAGGCCTGGGCGCTGTCGTCCAGGACCTTCTTCATCGCCGCCTCGTCGGCCGTGAGAGCCACCGCGGGGCCGCCGGCGAGCGCGACCATGCAGAGGGTGAAAACGGCGGAAGCTACAAAGCGCATGAGGGGCTCCTAGGCTCAATCCCAGTACGAACGTTGGACTGACGGCGCTCTTCCACCGCCTACCCGCTCGCGGCCAGCAACGGTGCGGGCGGCATCGTCTGAGTCTGAGCGGCAAGACTGTCGACGCCGAAGCTCGCCCCCATGGCGGCGGCTTGGGAGGCGAAGAGCGCGGCGCCGGCCCCGGCCGGCGGATCGACCACCTTGGTCCCGCCATGGCCGTCACTGGTGGTGGTGAAGGTCGAGGTGGAGAAGTTCCCCGCCAGGGTGATCTCGGCGGTGTGGGTTCCGTCGGTGACGGTGAGGATGCCGGCCGTGCCCGCCTTGTTCTCCTGGAACTTCGCCGTGGTGGCGCTGGTGCTGATGAAGGTGATGTCGGTGAGATCCAGCGCCGTGCCGCCGGTCAGGGAGAAGCCGGTGATCCGGCCGATGTAGGCCTGGGAGTCCGCCAGTTCGAGGGTCCCGGTCCCGCCGACAAAGGTCACCGCCTCGGTAAAGGACGCCTGAGCGTCCAGGGTCCCGCCTTCGATCCGGCCGGTCCCGACGCCGGTGACCGCGCCGGCGAGGGTCAGCGTCGCGCCATAGGCGTAGAGGGCGCCGGTGTTGGCCACCGCGCTCTTGACGGTGAGATTTCCCTTGTCGGCCTCGATCAGGCCGCCGTTGACGATGGTGTTGGCGCCGGTGTCGAGGGTGAGCGCCACGGCGCCGCTTCCACTGATCACGCCGCCGGCCTCGTTCACCAGGGTGAGCAGGCCGTCGCCCAACAGGCCGCCGCCAGAGATGTGGTTATCCACATTGGTCAGCGTCGAGGCCGCGGTTTCTCCGACGAGGGTATTCTGGCTATTGCTCGAAAATGTCACCTGGCCACCGCCGGTCAGGGTGACGCCCGCCATGCCCACCTGAAGGGTGGTGGCGTGGCCGGCGCCGTTCACGCTGATCACGCCGGTGTTGGCGATGGCCCCTTCCAAGGTGAGCCCATCGCCATCGCCGACCACCACCGAACCGGCGTTGTCGAACGTCGTGACACTGATGAAATTGCTATAGGCGCTGTCCGCCGTGAGCGTGGCCCCTTTCGCGATCGACAAGAGCCCGCCCGCTATGCCGCCCCCTCCCTTGAGGCTGATATGGGCGCCGGAGGCCGCGCTCACCGTGCCGCCGGCGCCATTGGCCACCGAGGCGGTCTGGATCGTCAGCGCCCCGGGGCCTAGCGCCTCCACCCTGCCAGTGTTGGCCAGGGAGGTGCTTTCGATGACAAGGCCGCCGGCCTGGGTGCTTTCGATCAGCCCCTCGTTGGTCGCGGTGAGACTGGTTCCAACTTCGAGGGTAAGCGCCGAGGTATCGCCGGTCGCGTCGATCACGCCGCCGGCCTGGTTGTCCAGCGACAGTTGGTAGCCCCCAAGCCGGCCGGCGCCGCTGATCGTGTTGTCGGCATTGGTGAGAGCGGCGGGGGCGTTGTAGCCGCGGACCTGGTTGAAGGCGTTGTCCGACAGGACAACCGAGCCGCCGCCTGAGAGAATGACGCCGGCGGATCCGACAAAGAGGTCCGCGCCGGCGCCGGCGCTGTTCAGCTGGATTTCGCCGCTGTTGGTGATCGACCCGGCCAGGGCGAGGCCATCGCCATTGCCGATGGCGGTGACACCCTGATTGGCGAAGGCGGCGCCGGTGATGGAATTGCCCGCGGCGTCGTCGGCGGTGAGGGTGGCGCCCTGGGCGACGGTCAGTGTTCCGCCCCGGATGACGCCGCCGCCCTTGAGGCTGATGTGGGCTCCCGCCGTGGCCGTCACCCGTCCGGCGGTGGCGCTCACGATCGTGGCGCCCTGGATGATCATGGCGCCAGAGCCGGCCGCCGCCACGGTCCCGGTGTTGGCCATGGCGGTGCTGGTGATAACCAGACCCCCGGCGCCCGTGCTCTCGATCAGCCCCGCGTTGGTGTCGCCGAAGGTCTTGCCGGTGTGAAGGATGAGCGCGGCCGAGGCGCCGCTGGCGTCGATCACGCCGGTCTTCTGATTGACCAGGGTGAGCTGATCGCCGCCCAGGTCGCCGGCGCCGCTGATGGTATTGTCGGTGTTGGTGAGGGTCGCGGCGCCCGAAACCCCAATGATCGTATTGTTGGTGTTGTCGCTGAGCTGGACCTTGCCGCCGCCGCTCAGCACGACGCCCGTCGCCGCGATGGTGAGGCGCGCGGTCTGCCCGCTGCTGTTGAGCTCGATTTCGCCGGTGTTGGAAATCCGTCCAGACAACACAAGTCCGTCGACGTCGCCGATGGTGACCGCGCCCTGGTTGGTGAAGGTCTTGGCCGCGATGGCGTCGCCATAGGTGCTGTCGGCGGAAACGACTCCCCCCGCCGCCACGCTCAGATTTCCGCCGGAGATCGCGCCGTTCTTGAGACTGAGATGGGCGTGCGCCGCGACGGTGACGACGCCCGAGCCGGTGTTGTTGATCTTGGCGCCGGTAAGGGTCAGGGCGCCGGTCCCCATCGCCTGGACGGTTCCGCTGTTGGCGACGTTGGTGTTCGTGAGGTTAAGGCCCGCGCCGCCGGTCTCTTCGATAAGACCGAAATTGCTGTCCCGATTGGTTGTTCCGGTATCGATCGTCAGACTGGCGGTCGCGCCGCTGGCGTCGATGACGCCGGCCGCGAGGTTGCGCAAAACCATGTCATCCACGCCGATCTGACCGCCGCCCGAGATCGTATTGTCGAGATTGGTCAAGGTGGCGGCCCCATCGGCATCCACCGATCCGATAAGGTTCTGGGCGTTGTCGGTGAGCTTGACCTTTCCGCCGCCGATCAAGGTCAGCGCCTCGCCATGTCGATCCTCAAGGGTGGTGGCGGCCCCGGTCGAATTGATCAGAACGACGCCGGTGTTGTTGATCGTGCCGTCAAGTTCAAGGGCCGCGCCGTTGCTGACGCCGATCGTTCCGGCGTTCGCCACCGTCCCCGTGCTGATGCGGTTCGCGCCGCTAAGCGCCGTCACCGCCCCGCCCGAGGCCACGAAAAGCCCGGACGTCTTGCCGAGCGACCCGGCAATCTCGCCGGACTCCAGATCGATGCGCGCGGCCGGCCCCACGGTGGTCGTGCCCAGGTTAACGATGCTGCCCGAGTGGACCCTTAGAGCGCCGGCGCCGAGGGCCTGTATCTGCCCAACGTTTGCAACTCTTCCCGTTATTGTCAGGCCACCGAATCCCGTGGTTTCCAACAAGCCATGATTATTAATTGATTTGCTTAGTGTTAGTGCAACAGCGTCATCGGCATTTATCACGGCGCCATAATTATTGATCAAGTAATACGAATTTATCTGGCCGCTGCCAGAAATGGTATTGTCGATGTTATCAAGTCTGCCGTTGGCGCTGCCGGCGTTGCCGATGACATTGCCGGACTCGGGCGAGAGGCTGATCGTTCCACCGCCGGTGAGCACTGTGCTGCCGCCGACAAGCAGGCTGCCAAGGTCAAGGGAGATGACGCCAGTATTGTCGACGTTTCCGACGAGGGAGCAGGACGCTCCGCCGGTCACGGAAATGGTTCCGGCGTTGGTGATCGCCGTCCCGCCATGGCCGACCGAAAAGGTGCTCTTGTTGGCGATCGCCAAGGTCGCGGTGGCGATGGTCGTCAGGGCGGTGATCGCCTGGTTGGCCGATGAGGTGACCGTGAACGCGCCCCCCTTCACGTCGAGGAACGCACTGTCGCTCGAAAGGGGTACCTGGTCTCCGTTCCAGTAGTCGGCGCTGGCGAAATTACCGTCGACCGCCACCTTCCAGTGAATGTTAGCCATGGCGTCCTCCCGCGGTACGCGTGACCGTTACGCCAACAGACTCCGTCGCGGAGCGACAACCGAACTTCCCAGCGGAAGCACGATATTCCAGAGCCGGCGTTCTGACAAACTTCAGTCTTTCCGTGTCACCAACCTCAGCCAAGGAAAGGGAGGGGCGCTTTCGGCGAGATGCGCGACCTGGCGCGCCCTCGATCATAAGGGCGCGGCGCCAGCAGAGATGGTAGGAAGAGCTTTCCCCGGGAGTATCGCCAAATGAACCGTCGCGAATTCACTCTGGCTTCGAGCGCCCTTGCGCTGGCCGCCCTGCCGCCCGCGGTCCGCGCCGATCCGGGGCCGGCGCTGGCGGCGGCGATCGACGGGCCGCGGCGGAGCGCCACGAACAAGGCGCGAGACCCCTACCGCCATCCGGCGCAAAGCCTGGCGTTCTGGGGCCTGGCGCCAGGGATGACGGTGGTGGAGATCGACCCCTCGGGCGGCTATTGGACGGAGATCCTGGCCCCCTATCTCAAGGCCACAGGCGGCCAGTATATCGGCGCGGTGGGCGAGGATCCGGCGGCGTTCGCGGCGAAATACGCCGAGGCCGCGATCTGGGGCCAGATCGCCGTGACGACCTTCGATGGCGCGTCCGGGCCGTTGGCGCCGGCCGGGTCGGCCGACATGGTGCTGACCGCGCGCAATTTTCACAACTGGATGTGGACGCCGGGGCTGGTGGAAAAGGCCCTGGCCGATTTTCGCGGCGCCCTGAAGGTCGGCGGCCTATTGGCGGTGGAGGAGCACCGGGCCGATCCCCGGCCTATGGTCGATCAGGCCAAGGATGGCTATGTCTCGACCGCCTTCCTGACCGGCGCGGTGGAGAAGGGCGGGTTCAAGCTCGCCGCCAGCGCCGAGATCAACGCCAATCCCAAGGACACCAAGGACTATCCCTTCGGTGTCTGGACCCTGCCGCCGACCTTACGCAACCACACCAAGACCCAGCCGACGCCGGCCGGCTATGACGCGGCGAAATATGTCGCCATCGGCGAGAGCGACCGGATGACGCTGCGGTTCGTCAAGACGGGGTGATGGGCTCGGGAGGATCGGCGGGTGTCAGCGGCGCGCCGTCCTGCCTGGTCGGAGCACTCACCGGCGGCGCGGGCGGTGCGGCGCCTGACGGCGCCTTGGCGGCCGCCAGCGCGGCGGGAGAGCCGGCCGGCGCCAGGGCCAGGAACCGCAGGGCGTCCTGGATTGGAATGAACATGTTGAGTCCCGTCGGAATCAAGGCGGCGATCCGAAGGCTCGAAACGGTCAGGCCGATCACCGCGGCGTGTTCGTTGAGCAGTGGGCCGCCACTGTCTCCTGGATTCACGGTCACGTCGCTCTGGATGAAGTCATAGCCGCCGTACTGGCGAAACGCCGAATAGATGCCTTTGGTGACCGTGCTCTCGAACTTCACGCCCAAAGGCGCGCCAATCGCGAAGACCGGATCGCCCGGACGTCCGGCGCCCACGGCCATCAGGAGCGGACGGCGACCGCGCGGGTCGGATTTCACCAGGGCGACATCCCTGCCCTTGGAGACCCTGACCACTTCGCCTAGGCCCTCCACGCCATCGCTCCAATGGATCTTAACGAAGCGCGCGTCGCCGACGACGTGGGCGTTGGTGAGGAAATAGCCGTCTCGGGAGATCAGGAATGCGCTTCCCTGCGTCTCGCCGGCGAAAACCACGACGACACCACTCACCGCGTCGGCGATGGTCGATGGAGAGGCGATCGGCGGCAAGTAGGCCAGCGTGGGTTGGGCCTCGGGTTTGACCGATGCGGTGGTCTCCGTAATGGGACCGTTCGCGGCTTTCCTGAATTCCGGGGACGCTACGAGTTGATCGACGTTCTGGGCGAACGCCTGATTGAGAATCGATTCGATTCCGCCAGGTTGCGTGGACTTCTGTTCAAAGGAACCGGTCGTATTGATCTTCGCGATAACGCGCTTCTCTATGTAGGAATAGATCTGCCACTCGATAGATAGTGTCGCGTGACCTTTGGTTGTGGAGACGTTCCCATAGCCAATGTAAGGCCTACAGAAGTGTGCGTCGGCGCTCTTTATCGTTCCAGCAACGGCATATTCGCTAGTGTTCGACTGGTTCTCGAAAAGATTATCGGATTCTCCGGGAACCTTATATCCAGCTTTCTTGACCTCGGCGTTGTAGGCGTCGATGAAGCCTGTGGTTTTGACGTTCAATTCCCCAGCCTTGAAGGTCAGGTTCCCCGTTGGGAGACAGAAGATGCCGCCGGAGAGGCTACCCCATTGAGTGGGGGCGTCGAACCTGGTCACCAACCGGGTGAACGGGATCGAGCGCGCCTGATCGGACGGTTTGGTTTCGGCCTCTCCAGTAGCTTGAGCCGGAGCCTTGGCCGCCGCTTGATCTGGCGGCTTGGTTTCGGCGCCGCCGATCGTTTGAGCCGAGAGCTTGGGCGCCGCCAAAAGCATGGCGAGCGCGAGGCCGGCGCCTGTTAAAGGTTTCATTGTCCCCCTCCTAAAGGACACCTAACAAATCTCCGCGGCGTTCGAAAGGGCAAGGCGAGACCGTGCGCTCACGGATCAAACGCGAGCACTCCCTCGATGGCGCACCGCCATGGTCCAGGAAATCCGCGCCGCCATGTTGGCCCTGATAGCGGGCGGGGCTCCGGGCGGCGCGGGGAAGCCCAGGGGGGCCACGCTCGCGCCCGGCGAGCCGGCCGTGACCTGGCGATAAAGGGCGCCGCCGAGGGGGCTGTAGGTGATCGCCTCGGTCAGCAGCAGGCAGGCCGCCATCACGCCCAGCCCCCAGAGCCAGGCCGGATGAGCCGCGCCGGTGCGCCGCGCGTCCCATATCAGGCCGACGATGGGGAAGATCAGGCAAGCCGCCAGGTCCGCCTCCCAAGCCCAGGGGGCGAGCAGCGGCATCGGCAGCAGTCGGCCAAGCGCCGGCCCAAGCAGCAACGACATGGCGCAGAAATGCAGACGCCGATGCCAGTCCGTCCGGCGCCGCAGCGCGATCGCCGCGACGGTGAGCCCGGCGAAGGCGAACAAGGTCAGGGGATCGAAGATCAGGAATTGCAGCGGTCGGAAAAAGAACGGGACCTGCCCGCGGCGAACCATCGCCACGGTGACCATGCAGCCCAGCACCAGCATGGCGACCATCCAGCCCGGGGCCAACCACCCCAGACGCCGGTGGAGGGCCGTACGCCCGGTGGCGGCGAATATGTTTTGCAGCAGGTAGAGGGTGACCCAGCCCATGAAGACGATGGCGTGGGCGTGCACGAGCGGCGGTGAGGCGAAGGTCGACCGTCCCATGGCCAGTTGAACGGAAAATCCGGCCGCGACCACGACCGCCATGACGATGGCGCCTCCCAGAAAGAAGCCGTCGTCGCGCGCTGTCATTCCGGGCGCGGGTTGCGCGATCGTCACCATTTCGAACTCCCCGTTTGCCTTGGCATAGGCATTCCGCCGTTCCCCGCCGTCGGCGCCTCGCCAAGCTACACCGCTTGGTTCCATTTCTGTAGCGGGTCGATGATCGTCCGGCCCGGCTTCGCCGGCGCGCGGTTCACGCGCCGGCGAAAATCTCAGCCAGGGCCTGGGCGTGGGTGAACTGGACCAGCTGGCCGGCGTCGGGGAGGATGACCGGGCGTCCGGCGGCGATGGCGAGCCAGACGTCGGGGTCGGGTGAGGCAAGCTCGCCGCTGAACGCCACCACCCATCTGGGGCCCTCATAATCCAGCGACGGCCGCCAGCCGTCGCTGAACAACCGCTGCTCGGCGCTGACGGTCGAAGTTGTCGAGCGATGGGCGCGGTTACAAAATCCCGTCGAGATAGTCGCTCAGGGTCACGCGAACGGGCATCAGGTAGGCGTTGCCCGCTAGGTCTCTGATGGTGTTCAGGGCGCGCGCCGCGAAGGCCTTGTTCCAAGCCATGGTGGGGGCGAATTCACGAGGAAAGACGACCTTGTTTGTCGTTTCCCAATAACTCCTGGACCTGTGACCCAGCACCGGGCTTATGCCCCAATACACTTCGTGCCCGTGGAGAAGGTCCGCGCAGACGCGCAGCAGGTGAAGGTCAAAGATCGGCTGGGTGAAAAATCCGTCCGCCCCAGCCTCGACCTTGCGCCTTACACCTTCAAGTTCCAGGTAAAACCCGTGCCGGTAGGGGTCGAACGCCGCGAAGACTCGCAGGTTCGGAAGTCTTGATTTGAGGCGTCGGATGACATCCTCGCTGGCGTTCGGATAGGTGCGCCGGCTGAGATCGCGCGGCGGATCGCCCTTCACCACAAGCACTTCGGAGAGGTCGTGCTCGTGCAGAAAGCGGCAGAGTTCGTCCTCCTCGCGCTCACCCAGATCGATCGCCCGGATGTGCGGTATCGACGCGGCGAAAATGTCCTTGGTTAGACGGCAGCCCTCCCAGCTTCGCAGGTCGAAATGGGTGAGATCGGGGATGTTCAGCGCCGTGAAGGCCGGACTTGCGGCGCGCACGACCGCAGCGTCCGCTCGCACCTGCTCCGCGCTTTTCGGCACAAGCTCAACCGAGACCCGCATTCGGCTCTTATGTCTGGTGGAAAGATTGGGCGCCAGCCCCATCCATAAACGCCCGCCAAGCGGAAAGCAGCCATTTCCCAACCCTACTCCGCCAAGGCGGGTTTGCCGCCTCTCAGAACCGCGCACCCATGATCCAGCAAATCCTCCCCCGCGCCGCTGTCGCCGGCGGCGGGATCGGCGCGGTCGCTGAGGAGGTAGAAACCCGGTGAGCCGTCGGCGAACGTGGCGCCGACCACCACCAGGGTCTCCGCGCCCATCTCGGCCTTGGCGCGGGCGCTGGCCTGGTAGAGAAGCCTGAAGGGGTCGCGATCGCCGAGCTCGGGGCCTTCCAGCTTGATGGCGCGATAGCGCCGGCCCATCAGGTCGAACCTCAGCCGCGTCCAATGCTCGCCGATCTCGTTCTCATGGGCGGCCAGGGCCTGGCGGACATCGGGCGCCACGCAATCGATGTGGATGTGCAGCTGCTGCTGGCTGCGCGAGATCCGGGAGTTGATGGCCAGGGCGATGTCGTCGCGGGCGACCTGGCGGCCGGCGCGCTTTTCGAAAAAGCGCCGCGCCTCCCAGGCATATTGCCAATAGTTGGGGGCGCCTGACGCCTGGAGCCGGGGATCCTCGATGCCGCTCAGCCGGCGGGTCGGGACCAGCAGTACCTGGGTCTTGCCGCCGGGATCTCGGACCACGGCGAAGCCGCGCGCCAGATCGACGAAGGCGCAGGGGGCCGAGGCGCCGATCAGCCGTTTGTCGGTGAGACAGAGGCCATGGACCACATGCCAGAGCGCGTTGGGATGGTCGGCCGCTTCGCGCGGCGCGGCGGCGCCGCCGGCGAGCAGCAGCACGGCGCCGAGGCTCGCCAGCTTGCCGCCGGCGCCGGAGATTTTGTCGACGATCGCGGTCACGGAAGCGGCCATCCGAAAGCTTGGCGACATATTGAAGGCGCGAATGGTTTCGTTGAAGGCGTGACGGGAGTCTGGCCTCGCGTCGCGGATCAGGGTATCGGGCGCCCCGTGAGGGGGAGACGTGGGCTGTCGCTCGCCGATCCGGCCATCCTGAGGAGACAGACACGTGAACCGCAAGACCTTGACCGCCGCGCTGTTGGCGACCGCCGCGCTCGGCGCCTCCGCCGCGCTTTCGCCGGCCATCGCCGCCAGCGAAGGTTTCTCCTCGCAAGAGGGCTTCAACGCCAGCGGCGCGCCGGAGTGGCGCTTCGAGCTCGATCCCTATCTTTGGCTGCCGACCACCAGTGTCAACGTCGGCCTCGGCCTTCTGCCCGATAAGAATGTCAGTGTGCCGGTTGGAAACGTTCTTTCCCATTTCACCGGCGGCTTCATGGGCGAAGGCCTCGCCCGCTATGGCAACTGGTCGGCCGAGATGAACCTGTTCTGGGTCTCGGTGGGCAAGAACCATGATTTCACCATCCCCGACACGGAGGGCGATCAGGTCAATGTGCGCCTGCATTCGGGCGTCTTCGCCATATCGCCCGGCTTCGGCTATCGGATCGATCACACCGACAAGCTGGCGCTCGACGCCCGCGTCGGCTTCACCTATCTCACGGCCAACGCCAGCGCGCATATCCAGGACAGCCCCATGGCCGGCGTCAGCCGCACCAGCGACTTCGCCCAGCCTTGGATTGGCGAGCGCCTCTCTTATTTCCCCTCGCCCAAGTGGCGGCTGGTCAACACCCTGGCGCTCAGCGGCCTGGGCGTCGATGGCGGCCGCATGGGCTGGAACGGCACGATCGCCGCCTCCTATCTGGTCAACAGCTGGTTCGATCTGAGCCTGGGCTACCGCGCCGTCCAGACCTACAAGACCCAGTCCGACGGACCGATGGGCCAGAATCTCTCCGTGAACATCCTGGACTACGGCCCCGTTCTCTCGGGCGGCTTCAGGTTCTAGGGGCGGGTCCGCACACGACTCTCGTCAGCGTCAGCGGTTCCACCCCGCCTACCTCATCCCGCCCCCTCACACTTGCCTCATCCCGGCTCCCGGGCCTGCCCCCTCGCAGGCCGTGGAGCCGGGATGACGCAGGTGGGAGGAGGATCTAAGGCGTCAAACCTTCCTGCCTGGCTTCCTCGACGATGCCTGGCCGCAAGGCGGTGGCGGCGGCGATGTCGGCTTTGCCCTCGGCGGCCATGCCCTTATGGATTTTGGCGACGCCTCGGCCATAGAACGACCAGGCCTCCTTGGGGTCGATCGCCAGGGCGGCGCTGAAGTCGGCGATCGCGTTGTCGAATTGACCCAGGCGAATGAAGACCAAGCCGCGGGCGTCCAGCGCCGAGGACGGCTGGCCGCCCATTTTGAGCGCGGCGTCGCAATCCTTCAGCGCCTTGTCGAGTTCGATGTTCTCCACGCCCCTGGCAAGGCAGCGAAGGCTCCGCGCGTGGGACTGGCGGCCGTCGTCGGCGTGCGCGGCGATCCAGAGATCGAGCTCGCCGATCGCCTCGGTGGGAAGACTGATCTGGAGGTAGGCGGCGGCCAGATCCAGGCGGATATCCGCCTCTTTCGGCGCGGCGGCGGAGGCGGCTTTCAGATCGGCCTTGGCCCCGGCTTCGTCATGGGCGGCCCGGCGCAGTTCAGCGCGACGCACCCGCGCCGGAACGTCGTCTGGCTTGAGCGTCAGGGCGGCGTCGAAATCGTGCATCGCCGGAATCGGCTGATGCTTTTCCAGATGGACCGCGCCTCGGGCCTCATAATAGCTGGCCTCCCTGGGGGCCAAGGCGATGGCGCGGTCGAGATCGGCCAGGGCCAGATCGAAATCCCGGCGTCCGGCGAGGGCGGCGGCGCGCCGGGCCAACCCCTCCGCATCGGTCGGGGCGGCGTTGTCGTCGGCCGTGACGGGTGACGCCTGTGGCGTTCCGTTTTTGCCGGCCTGCGCCAGGGTGTCGCCGCCGAGCCTGAATACCGGACCGCCGTTATAGGTGAAGTAAAGCTTGTGCTGACGGTTCGCCACATAGACGCGATGAGAGAGAAAAAAATCGGCGCCGAGCAGCATGTCGATATCGTCAAGGCCGATCGCGCCGAATCGGAGCTTCGTATTTTTGATCTCCTCGTCGCCGATCTTGAAGCTGGCGAAAGGCGCGACCCACGTCGACGTCATTTTTCGGCCGACGCCGAGTATCTGTTCGAACTCGGATACGCCGGGACTAGCAGGCGTGATCCCGGCGTCGGCCGCCGCCCTCAAAGACAGTCCCGAATAAGAGGCGCCGGTATCGAACAACACCCTGATTCTCCGACCGTTGACGAAGGCGGCGGCGGTCGCATGAGGCGTCAACTGGCTAGAAGATGACTCGCCCGGCAGCGGGTCGATGTCGACAACGGAGAACGGTGCCCCATGGGCCCAATAGGCCAGGGGGCTGTCGCCGCAACCGTTGGGGTGAATGAGCCGGATGACGCCGTTGGCCAGATCGTATTCCGCGTCGGCGAGGCCCAGGACATTCTGGCCGAGCAGGCCGACCGCCCCGGCGCCGGGCTCGCCGCCGCCCACCAGGAACTCGACGCGGGGGACATCCACGCCCGCGAGCGTGAGCTTATCGACGGTGGTCACCGAGGGAGTCACATCACCGCCCACCCCCCTGATCATCAGATCGATCGGATGGCGGCGAAGATTGAGTTGCGCCGCCGCCGCCGGCGAAATGATGCTGTAGAACGCGCCGCTGTCGGCGACGAACTTGACCTCCGCGCCGTTGATTTTGGCGCTGACCAGCGGTCGCATCTCGACCATTTCAACCGGCAGCTCGGCGATCTTCTCAAGGGTGCAGGCGGCGAAGGCCGGCGGCGCGACGACGCAGAGGAGGGCGACCAGCCAGAGGGCGAGACGGCTGAAGCGCGGCATAGCGGCGCGACCACGCGCGAGCCTGTCGGGCATCGCTGTTCCCCCCCCCCCCCGTCGAGCCGGCGACCACGGAGCGTCCCCCTTTCAGGGAGGTTTGGCAAGGCTGGAGAGGGCTGTGCTCTTGCGCAAACCGCCCCGATGGCTAGGGTCGGCGCCAGCGGCGTGGTGTTCAGGGAGCCGACGGCGTGACCTTTCCGATCACCGAGACCCTGGCCAAAAGCGCGCGGCACGCCAGCTTCTATCTGGCCTGTGGGCCGCAAGGCGGGCCGCCGATCATCTTCATCCATGGCTGGCCGGAGCTTTCCATTAGCTGGCGACACCAGCTGCCGGCCTTCGCCGCCCTGGGCTTTCGCGCCATCGCGCCGGACATGCGGGGCTATGGCCGCTCCAGCCAATATGAGCGGCACGAGGACTATGCGGTGGAAGCCATCGTCGCCGACATGATCGAGCTTCTGGATCATCTGGGGCGGGAGACGGCGATCTGGGTGGGGCATGACTGGGGAAGCCCGGTGGTCTGGAGCCTGGCGAGCCATCACCCGGACCGCTGTCTGGGCGTGGCCAATCTGTGCGTGCCTTATATCCCCGCCGGCTTTTCGCCGGACAATCTCATCCCTCTGGTGGATCGCGCGCTTTATCCGGAGGCGGACTATCCAGCCGGCCAGTGGGACTATATGCGCTTCTATCAGGAGAACTTCGAGGCGGCGCGGGCCGGGTTCGAGGCCAATATTCCGGCCACGGTGAAGCTGCTGTTTCGGGCCGGGAACCCGGCCGGCGTGGAACAGCCGGCGCCCACGGCCATGGTGCGCAAGAACGGCGGCTGGTTCGGTGGCGGCGGGGCGCCGGACCTGCCGATGGACACCAGCGTGCTGACCGAAGAGGACTTCCACAAATACGCCGCCGCCTTGGAGCGGACCGGATTCTTCGGCCCCGATTCCTGGTACATGAACGCCGACCGCAACGTCGCCTATGCGGCGGGGGCCAAGGCGGGTGGCAAGGTCGACATGCCGGTGCTCTTCCTGCACGGCGCCTACGATTCCGTGTGCATGACCCTCGGAACGGCCCTGGCCGATCCCATGCGCGGCGCCTGCGCCGACCTCACCGAGGTCACGGTCCAATCGGGCCACTGGATGGCGCAGGAAAAGCCGGTGGCGGTGAACGCGGCCCTGACCCGATGGCTGGCGGTGAAGTTTCCGCTGCTGTGGGCGCGATAGGCAGACAGTTCCGGCGTGGACAAGGGCGCCATCTTTTGCGTAGGTCGGCGCATCGGAGGGTCCGATCCGCCGGCCCGGAGCCTCGGCCTATCGGGGGAATGAATGGCGGCGTTCGACTTTGTCCTGACGCTTCTGTCCTTCATCTACACCTTGGCGCTCACCCATCTGTTGATGGGCGCGGCGCGGATGATCCGGCATCGGCGCGATCTGATCTTCTCTTGGCCGCACGCGCTCTGGATGATCTTCGCCTTCCTGCTCGCCCTGGCCAACTGGCTGGCGCTTTGGGATTTCCATAACTTCAAGGTGATGGACTTGGCGACGTTCGCCGGGGCGGTGGCGCTTTGCGTGGCGGTCTACTTCATATCCGCGTTCGTGACCCCCGAGTTCGAGGGCTCGGAAGATTTCGACCTGGTGAGGTTCCAGGATAGCCAGCGCGCCACCTACCTGACAGCGATGCTGGCGATGATGGCGCTCACTTTCCTGCTCAACATCGGCGCGGGCGAGGAGGGCGTTAGCAACTGGGCGAACCAGAACGGCTTCGTATTGGGCATGATGGCGCCGATCGTGGCCGCGCTCTTCGTTCGCGCCCGGTGGGTCCAGGTGTTGGCGCCGCTGCTGGAGATCGTCGCGATCGTCGGGTTCGCGCTGATCTGCTATCCCAGGCTCGGTTGAAGCAGAGGGGGGCGGGGCGGCGGTCGGCCGGGTCTTTCAATCTCCCTCCTGCACATCGCGCCCGCGCGACCTATCTATAAACCTCAGCAACAAGACGGGAGGACCTCATGGCCAAGACCTTTGGCGCGGAATCGACGACGGACGAGGTGCTGGAGGGGATCGACCTTTCCGGCAAGCGGGTGCTGGTGACCGGCGCCTCGGCCGGTTTGGGGGTGGAGACGGCCAGGGTGCTGGCCTCGCATGGCGCCGAGGTCGTGGGCGCGGTGCGCGACCTGGCCAAGGGCGAGCGGGCCACGGCGGCGGTGCGCGAACAGGCGGCGCATGGAGGGAGTTTTGAGCTGGTGGAGCTGGACCTGGCCTCGCTCAAGAACGTGCGGGCCTGCGCCGACGCCCTGCTGGCGGCGGGCAAGCCGTTCGACCTGGTGATCGCCAACGCCGGGGTCATGGCCTGCCCCAAGAGCCAGACGGCCGACGGCTTCGAGACCCAGTTCGGCACCAATCACCTGGGCCACTTCGTGCTGATCAACCGCATCGCCTCGCTGTTCAAGCCGGGATCGCGGCTGGTGAACCTCTCTTCCTCGGGCCACCGGTTCAGCGACGTCGACCTCGAAGATCCGAATTTCGAACATACGCCGTATACGGAATTCGGCGCCTATGGCCGCTCCAAGACGGCCAATGTGCTGTTCGCCGTGGAGTTCGATGCTCGACACAAGGCGCGCGGCGTGCGCGCCACGGCGGTGCATCCGGGCGGCATCCAGACCGAGCTTGGCCGCTATATGACGCCTGAAATCACCCAGGCGATGATCACGCAGATCAACGCCAGCCAGCCGCCGGGGGCTGGCGAGTTCAAATGGAAGACCATTCCCCAGGGCGCCGCGACCTCGGTGTGGGCCGGCGTGGTGGCCGAGGCCGACGCGGTGGGCGCCCACTTCTGCGAGGACTGCCATGTGGCCGAGATCGTCGATACGCCCGGCTTCCGCGGCGGGGTGCGCAGCTACGCCCTCGATCCCGACAACGCCAGGGCGCTATGGGCCAAGAGCGAGGAGATGGTGGGCGAGCGGTTCTGATGCTTCGGCGCCCGTTTAGGATTCACCACGGAGGACACGGAGCGCACGGAGAAGGGCCGAGACGGCGAAGCCGTCATTCGATCCGTCGGCGTTTGAATACTGGAAGCGCCTCCGGCGCGGAGCAACGTCAGCTCCGTGCCCACCGTGGTTCGCCTTTTTTAGAGCTTCGGCGTCTTGAGCGAGGGCAGAAGGCCGGCGGCGTCTTCGGGATAGCCGGCGGCGGCGTATTGGCGGGCCTTGGCGGTGAAATAGGCCTTCACCCAGGCGAAGCGCTCGCCATCCTTGGGCAGGCCGACGCTGTCGGCGATGGAATCGAGGCTGATGGTGCGGCCGCCCGCCCCCCAGTCGCCTTCGGGCACCTCGTCGAGGATCACCTGGATGCTGCCGCCCTCGGCGGCCGCGCCATGGCCGGTGACCTCCAGGATGGCGGTGGTGACGATCTGGTGCACCTGGGTCTTGTGGGCGGCGTTCATATAGCCTTCAGGTATGGTGACCTGGACCAGAAAGCGACCGGGCGGGGCGACGAAGGCCTCACCCGTCTGGCCGCCCACCCACCAGTCGCCCTCGACCACCTCGTTGAACAGCACCCAGGCGAAGGCTCGGCCGCCGTGGGTGTTGGCGCCGCCTTCCATGGCGATGAGATCGTCGGTGAGGCGCTGGGCGAGGGCGGCTTTGGCGGCCTTGTCGAGAGCGCCGGCGGGATAGCGCACATCCATGATCGGCATGGTCTCGCCCCTTACAGGACCGTCTCGATGATCAGCATGTCGGTCTCGTCTTCGGTGGTGTTGAGCTCCACGGCCTCGCCGCCGGTGAAGGCGATGCTGTCGCGGCGGCTAAGGGTCTCGCCGGCGCAAGCGACGCCGCCCTCCAGCACGAAGACATAGACACCGTGGCCGGCGGATTTCGGCCGATAGGCATGGGCGCCCGGAACGTCGCTGATCAGGCGCGAGATACGAACATCCTGGGGGATCGGCAGGGCGCCGTCGGCCTCGCCCACCAGCGCCTCGATGCGGTTGCGCCGGCCGTTCAGGTCGAAATGGGCGCGATGATAGGAGGGCGGCAGATAGAGCTCGCTCGGCAGGAACCACAGATAGATGGCGTGCATATCGGCGCCGCTGATGCTGAGCTCGGCGTGCTTGCCGCCTGATCCGGCGGAGAACACATAGTAGTCGCCCTGGCGGAGCTGATCGATATTGCCGACGGTGTTCACATGGGTGAGCTCGCCCTCCAGCACGATGGCCGAGATGACGAAGTTATGGTGCGGATGCATGTTGTAGCCGCAGCCCGCGCCGCTGAACCGCTCGTCGCCGAAGACCCGCATCTTGCCGAAACCCGGCCGGCCGCTCTGGTACTGATGGAAGTTGAAGCTGGACTCCCGGATGATGACCGATTCCGGATGGCCGGCGACGTAGGACGCGCCCTCGCCGGTGGAGACGATCCGGTCGTGGCCGCGTTCGTGGGCCCTAAGGACGAAGGCTATCGGCATGGTCGCTTATCTCGTCGCCTCGCGCACTCAATAGGTATGGCCAAGGGCCGGTTGGCCGACGGCATAGCCGATCACCACCATTTCGAAGCCGCTCTTGGGCGTTCCGCAATCGGGGCAAACCCAGGCATCGGGGATATCGGCCCAGCGGGTTCCGGGCGCGAGGCCGTGTTCAGGCAGGCCCAGCGCCTCGTCGTAGAGGAAGCCGCAGCCCAGGCACATATATCGCAGCAGGCTTGCTTCACTCATCGGCGGCTTACCTCCGCGATCGCCCGGGCCCGGCAAGATGCGAGCCGGTCGTCAATCTATTCCGCCGGTTCACGCTGGACCTTGCGGGCGCGGGGGCTCTCGGCCTTGACCTCGGCCAGCATCTTTTCGACGTGGCTGGAGAAGACGAACTGGGCCTTGCGCTCATTGGCGCGGGAGATGTCCTTGGCCATGGGGCCGGAGGTGCGCACCCCGCGAACGCTCACCGCCAGGGCCTTCAAGGGGTTCTTCATGATGTCGGTGACGGCGCTGGCCTCGAAGCCTGAGTGGACCATGCAGTCGGCGCATTTCTCGTAGTTGCCGACGCCATAGTCGTCCCAGGCGGTGTCCTCCATCAGCTCCTTGAAGGTCTTGGCGTAGCCTTCGCCCAACAGATAGCAGGGCTTCTGCCAGCCGAAGACGGTGCGGGTGGGGTTGCCCCAGGGGGTGCAGTGATAGGCCTGGTTGCCGGCCAGGAAGTCGAGGAACATGGTCGACTGGGTGAAGCTCCAGGCCTTGCCGCCCCGGCCGCGGGCGAGGATATCGCGGAACAGCTGCTTGGTCTTGGTACGGTTCAGGAAATGCTCCTGATCGGGCGCCCGCTCATAGGCGTAGCCCGGCGATATGGTGACGCCGCTGACGCCGACCTTCTTCATCTCGTCGAGGAAATCCGCCACCCGCTTCGGATCCGCATCCTGGAAGAGGGTGCAGTTGATCGAGACCTGGAAGCCCTTGGATTTGGCGAGCTTGATCGCGGCCACGGCGGTCTCGAAGACGCCGTCGAGACAGACGGACTTGTCGTGCATGGCCTTGTCGCCATCGAGATGGATCGACCAGGTGAACATCGGGTCGGGCTTGTACTGGTCGATCTTCTTGGTCAGCAGCAGGGCGTTGGTGCACAGGATGACGAACTTGCCGCGATCGAGAAATCCCCGGGCGATCCTGGGCATGTCGCGGTGCAGGAGTGGCTCGCCTCCGGCGATGGAGACCACCGGGGCGCCGCATTCGTCGATGGCCGCCATGCACTGATCGAAGCTGAGGCGCTGGTTGAGGATCTCGTCGGGATAGTCGATCTTGCCGCAGCCGGCGCAGGCCAGGTTGCAGCGGAACAGGGGCTCCAGCATCAGAACCAGCGGATAGCGCTTGGCGCCGCTGAAGTGCTTCTTGGCGATATAGGCGCCGATCCGCGCCACGGCCGTCATGGGTATCGCCACGCGGGGCTCCTTGAACTTCTAAAAACGCTTCGAGGCCGCTCTATAGACTGAATCTCGGGGGTGGGGAAAATCGTGAAAGCCGGCGCACGGCCCTGGCGCCCTTCTTACCATGAACGACACGAAGAGCACGAAGCGGCGCCTTGGGTTTTCTCCGGGCGCTTTGGATTAGGTCTTGATGAGAATTTAGGCGCTTCGCGCGAAGCGCAATGTCTCTCTTCTTCGTGTCCTTCGTGCTCTTTGTGGTGAAAAGGCGCTTCGGCGCCAACGCGCGTGGCCAGGGTTCCGCGCCGCGCGGGACCTAGGTCCTCAATTCGGCGGGAAGGCGGAATTCGATGTTTTCCTCCACGCCGTCCATGGGTTCGACCGTGACCGGGCCGAGACGACGCAGGGCCTCGATGACTTCGACGATCAACTCCTCGGGGGCCGAGGCGCCGGCGGTGAGGCCGATGGCTTCCTTGCCTTCCAGCCACGCCGGATCAAGGGCCGAGGCGTCGTCGATCAGATAGCTCGGGATGCCTTCCTCCAGGCCGATCTCGCAAAGGCGGTTGGAGTTGGAGCTGTTCTTGGCCCCGACCACCAGGATCACATCGGCCATGCGGCACATATCGCGCACGGCGGTCTGGCGATGCTGGGTGGCGTAGCAGATATCGGTGGTGTCGGGGCCGACAATATCGGTGAAGCGGGCCTTGAGGGCCTCGATCACCGCGCGGGTGTCATCGACACTGAGGGTGGTCTGGGTGACATAGGCCAGCGGCAGATCGGCCGGCAGATCGAGCGCCTTCACATCGGCGACGGTGGAGATGAGATGCACCTCGGCGTCGATCTGGCCGATGGTGCCCTCGACCTCCGGGTGGCCGGCGTGGCCGATCAGGATCATGGCGCGGCCGTTGCGGACGTAGCGCTTGGCCTGGGTGTGGACCTTGGAGACCAGCGGGCAGGTGGCGTCGAGCACGGGCAGGCCGCGAACGGCGGCGGCCTGGACCACCGAACGGGCGACGCCGTGGGCGCTGAAGACCGCGTGGGCGCCGTCGGGCACCTGGTCAAGCTCCTCGACGAAGATGGCGCCCTTGGCCTTGAGATTATCGACCACATGGCGGTTGTGGACGATCTCGTGGCGCACATAGACCGGCGCCTGGTACTTATCGAGCGCCCGCTCGACGATCTCGATGGCGCGCACGACGCCGGCGCAGAAACCCCGGGGCTGGGCGAGAATCACGCGCATGGATAAGGGCCTCTCCGCCGACGGCGATCACGGCTAGCATCCGCCGCGTGCGGATTTAAGGCGCTTTGCCCGCAATTGCGAGAGGGATGGCGTCAGGCGGTCGCCGTCGCCGGCTTCGCCCGCCGGCGCGCCGCGAAGCCCACGGCGCCGACCCCGACAAGCATCAGAGCCCAGGCGGCGGGCTCCGGAACGGCAACGTCGGACAGCTCCATTTGATAGGGGCCGTCCGTGTAAGGGAAGACGCCGCTCTGGTTGGCGAAAAATTCTCCGGCAACGCCCGGGCCGCTGGTGTCGAGGGACCAGGACCATTGGGCGAGGCCGCCGTCGGTGCTGCGAAGTCCGATCCAATAACGAGTATTGGCGGCCAGGACGTAGTTGGTTTCGGTGCTGTAGACCTCCGGACTGCCGGTCAATTGGCTGTCGGGAAGGACGTCGAAATCCAATATGGGGGTGGTGTCCGGAGCGCCGTCGTCGTCGGCGAAGAGCGCGACGTCCGTCTCCCCGCCGTTGGCCGGACCACTCAGGCTCAGCAGGAGGGAGATGCTGCGCAGATCATAGGCCGTTCCGCCGGTGGAGAACGAATCGTATAGCGGCCCGAAAACCTCCTGGTCCACGGGATCCGCGCCGCCGGGCGTGGCGTCCAGATTGTCATAGATCGCCGCCGCGCGGGCGCCGCCGGCGATCGCCAAAACGGCGGCCAGAGAGGCCGCGAGATGTTTGGTGTTCATGTCCTGCCCCACTTACGCCTGGCGCGCGGCGGACCTTCGCCGAACGGCCAAGTAATGGGGATCATGATGAGCCGGCAATGTCAAGATATCACGCGCGCGAAATCTAGCTTAACGGTATTGGGCCGTGCGGGACAAATAGAAGGTGGGCGGACGAAATCGCCAGGGCGCCCTTCGCCAATCAGCCGGCGCCGCCAGGCGGCGACAGCATCAAGGCTGACGCCGCCCCAAAGCGCCCAATCCGACCTAGAACCCGTAGACCAGGGTCAGTTGGGTGGTCGTATCGGTGGAGAGGACGCCCAGCGGCGGGTTCTGGTCGTAGGTCACCAGGAAGCCGAGCCTGGCCGACATGGCGCCCACGATCTTGGTGGTGAGGGTGGTGTTGGAGGTCAGCGTCGTGCCGCCGCCGCCGAAGAAGCTGGAGACGTTCTCGCCGAACACGGTGCCCGGAATGATCGTCCAGGCGAAGACGCCGGCGACCCGGGCGACGCCATCGGTCTGATCGTAGGCCGGCACATAGGGGAGGGGCGGGGCGGCGGGAACGGCGATATACTGGGTGTAGCGAACGCCGGGGCCGGCCTCCAGGGCGAGGGTGACCTTGGAGCTGTCGATCACCTTGTAGCCCAGGCCGATGGAGCCGGCGATCCGGTCGTCGAAGCCGGAGAAGGTGTCGCGCGTCCAGCTGGCGGTGCCCAGGGCGTAGAAGCGGGGCGAGAACTTGTAGTTGCCCTCGTAGCCGGCGAAGAAGCGCTCCTGGGAGGTGACGCCATTATCCTGCTCGTAGTTGGCCGACAGGGCGATGGAGTTCTTCCAGTGCAAGGTTTCCTTGGTAAGGCCAAGGCCCAGCGCCAGGGTGGTGCTCTTGGTGTTGCCGTTGGAGGTGGAAAAGCCGATCTGGCCCTCGCCCTTGATGCCCTCGAACAACTTTTCGTGGGAAAGCTTGGCGACCCTGTCGGCCTCGGCCTTGGCCGTGAGGGCCGCGACCTGGGCGTCGATCTCCTTGACGCAGTTGGGATTGGTCTTCTTGGCCAGATCCGCCACGGTCTTGAGGGTGGCCGGATCGCCGGCGGCCGCGTCGATCATCGCCGCCACGGCCGGCGGGACCGGATCGGCATGGGCCAAGGCGGGCAGGAAGGCCGCGCCGGCGATCGCGGCCGCGCCGGCAAGGGTGAGTTTCAGTTTCATCTTAAGGTCGCCCCACGACAGCAAAGTCCGCCGCCCTAAGGGACATGGTCCGCCGGCGCAATGGCGCCGCGCCCCGTTGTGGGTCATTTCGCGTGCGGCAAATTCGCCTTGGGCCTTGGCCCGCCTGCGACTATGGTCCGCGCCGCTTTGGGGCCGGTAGCTCAGCGGTAGAGCACCCGACTTTTAATCGAGTGGTCGTGGGTTCGATCCCCACCCGGCCCACCAAACTCTGTATCTACGGCGCGAAGCTCGACCGCGCCTTGACGCCCCAGTGGCCGTTTTCCCTCGTCACCACATAGATGGAATCGAAGCCGCCGATGATGGAGCCATCGGCGCGATAGCGGGTGAACCGGGTGTCGAAATGGACCTTGTCGGCGCCGGCGTGGATTACGTCGCGCCGCTCCCAGGCCGAATGGTCCCAGTCGGCGAGGGGCCCCCGCGTGAACATCTCCGGCTGATGATAGCCGGGCTCGATGATGGCCAGGGTGTTGGAGGCCAGGCGGACGCTGGGAAAGTTGAACGTCGCCTCAAAGGCCTTCACATCGCGGGCGTTGAAGGCGGCCATGAACGCATTGAGGCAAGCCATGGCCGCGTCAATGGGGGCCTCGGCGATCGGGGCGGCGTGATCTGGCATGGGCGCCTCCGCTATTGAGGCCGCCCACACTGATCATCGCCGCCCCGCCGGTCAATCGGCGGCGTCTAATAGCGGCGCCAAACACCATGATAGTAGTAGCCGCGGCCCCCGGGATAGGCGCGCCAATGGTAGGCGGCGCTCGGGAACCGCCAGCTGTCGCCATAGACCACGACGCCGGCGGTGGCCGGATAGACATAGTGCTCCCGAACGCGCCAGCACTCGTGATAGCGGTTGCAGACGACATAGGCGTTGGCCGCGGTGGTCGAGGCGGCCAGGGCGCCGGCGGCGACCGCCGCGCCGAGGGCGGCCGTGGCCAGATGTTTCTTCAATTGCGTCATCGAAAATATCCTTCGCGATAGCGACCCCATGGGCGCATCAACGGCCAAGGCGAAGGTTCGGTTCCGGCCGGCGATCACTGTTGCTGTTGGTGGTGCTGATCCATCAGCGCGGCGCTGGAGGCGCGGCGGCGGCGGGCGGCGATGGCCGGGGCGCCCATGCGCAGGAACTCGGGCTGGGCTCCGGCGTCGCTGGCCCTGCGCACCGAAACCCCCACCGAAAGCTGGCTCTCGGCCTCGCCCTTGAAGACCCCGCGCGAGGGCGGCACATCGGTGTAGTCGCGGCCGATGGCGACGGCCAGATGGCGCTCGCCGGCGTGGACATTGTTGGTGGGATCGAGACCCACCCAGCGCAGGGACGGCAGGAACACCTCGACCCAGGCGTGGGTGGCGTCGGGGTCTGAGCGGTCACCGGCCTCGCGGTCGGTGTAGAGATAGCCGGAGACATAGCGCGCCGGCACGCCCCAGGAGCGGCAGATGGCGATCATGATATGGGCGAAGTCCTGGCAGACGCCGCGGCCATCGGCCAGGGTGTGGTCGATGGGGCTGTCGGCCCCGGTGACCCCGGTCTCGTAGTCGAAGGCGCGGTAGAGGGCGCCGGAAAGCTCGAGGACGGCGGTGAGCGGGTCGTGGCGGCGGAGGTCGTCCAGGCCGCGTTCCTTGACGAAGGCGCCCAGGGCCGGCGTGTGGATGGCGAAGCCGTGGGGCTCAAGGAAATCCCAGCATTCGCCCTTGACCGCCTCGGCCTCCAGCCGCTCCCACTCCTGGCGGTCGAGCCGCTCGGGCAGGGCCATGCGGCCGTAGGTTTCGACCACCGAGCGGGCGACGATGGAAAGCCGCTGATGAGGCGGAGGGACGTCGAAGTGGTGGACCGTGTTGCCGTAGCTGTCGGCGTAGGAAAACACCTGGGCCGGCGGCTCGATCTCCAGATCGAAGCTGATCAGGCCCTGGCCGGTGGATTTGCGCGGCTGCATCCACAGTTCCATGACGCTCTCGCGCACGGGCTCGTCATAGAGATATTGGGTGACGTGGCGGATCTCGAACAGCATCAGGCCGGCAGCCTCATCTCGAGGGGATAGGCGACGAAGGTCTCGAATATGGCCCCGTGGATGGCCACGCATTCGGCCGATACGGCCGCGAGCAGGGCGCCGGCGCCGCCTTCCTCCACCTCCTCGACATCGGCGTAGGCCAGGCGCGCGTTGAGCCGTCCGGCCAGGCGCAGGGGATCGGCCCGGCCTAGCTCGCGGCCCTTGGAGAGATGGGCGAGGTGCTCCTCGATGCGCGCGGCGGAAAAGCGGATCGAACGGGGAAATTCCTCGTCGAACAGCAGGAATTCCAGGAGGAACTGAGCGTTCATGTCGGCGGTGTACACGCGAAGATAGGGCTCCAGCGCGCAGGCCATGCGCAGGAGGCTGACCATGGCCATGTGATCGTCCAGCGCCGAGGACTCGCCGCCGCCGAAGCCGGCCTTCAACAGCCGGGCGATGAGCTGGGCCCGCTCGATGTAGACGCCGGTCAGCATGAACCGCCAGCCGTCGCCATGGCTCATGGTGGCGTCCGAGGCGCCCTTGAAGAGGTGCAGATCGGCGATGATCCGCTGGAGGAAATCGGGCGCGTCATAGGCGTAGGCCTGTCCGGCGGCGTCGCCGGTGGCGCGCAGATAGAGCATGTTGAGCCGCTCCCAGCTCTCGGTGGTGATCTGGTCGCGGACCTGGCGGGCGTTCTCGCGGGCGTGGGCGAGGGAGACGACCACCGAACTGGCGCTGTCGCGGTCGAGCACCAGGGCCTGGGCCGAACCGATGGCGTCGACCGATTCGGGCGCGGCCCCATCGCCCACCGCGGCCAGGGCGATCCGGGCGGCCTGATCGGCGGCGTCGGTGCGGTCGAGGGTGGCGTTGAGCATGACGCCGGCCAGGCGCGAGATGTGCTCGGCCCGCTCGACATAGCGGCCGAGCCAATAGAGGCTGTCGGCGACCCGGGCGAGCATCATGGCGCGCCGTCTCCGGCCTGATCGGCGACGCCGTCGTCGGCCAGGACCCAGGTGTCCTTCGAGCCCCCGCCCTGGCTGGAATTGACCACCAGGGAGCCGCGCTTGAGAGCGACGCGGGTGAGAGCGCCGGGCGTCACCACCACCTTGTCGCCAGAAAGGATGAAGGGCCGCAGATCCACGTGGCGCGGCTCGATCTTGCCGTCGGCCAGGCACGGGGCGGTGGAAAGCTGGATGGTGGGCTGGGCGACATAGTTGTCGGGATCGGCCTTCAGGGCCTCGGCGAAATCCGCGCGCTCCTTGGCCGATGCGTGCGGCCCCACCAGCATGCCATAGCCGCCGGACGCGCCCACCGCCTTGACCACCAGGGAGTCGAGATTGGCCAGCACGTGGGAAAGATCGGCCGGTTCGCGGCAGAGGAAGGTCTTCACATTGGGCAGGATCGCATCCTCGGAGAGGTAGTAGCGGATGATCGCCGGCACATAGGCGTAGACCGCCTTGTCGTCGGCGACGCCGGTGCCGGGCGCATTGCAGATCACCACCGTGCCGGAGCGATAGGCGTTGAAGAGGCCGGCGACGCCGAGGGACGAGTCGCGGCGGAAGCTCAAGGGATCGATGAAGTCGTCGTCGACCCGGCGATAGATCACATCCACGGGCCTCAGACCCTCGGTGGTGCGCATGTAGACGCGGTTGTCGTGCACAGCGAGGTCGCGGCCCTCGACCAGGGGCACGCCCATCAGGCGGGCGAGGTAGGCGTGCTCATAATAGGCCGAGTTGTAGACGCCGGGCGTCAGCACCACGATCTGAGGGTTGGGGCGCCCATCGCCGGTCATGCTCTTGAGGGTGGAAAGCAGCATATCCGGATACCGCTCGACCTGGCGCACGCGGGCCTCACGGAAGGTGGCCGGGAAGGTGCGGCGCGAGGCGTCGCGGTTGGCCAGCATGTATGAGACGCCCGAGGGCACGCGCAGATTGTCTTCAAGGACGAAGAACTCGCCGTCCTCGCCGCGGATCAGATCGCTGCCGCAGACATTGGCGTAGGCCTGGTGGGGCACGTAGAGATGCTGCATCTGGCGCCGATAGGCCGGGCAGCCGAGCACCAGATCGCGAGGAATGACGCCATCGGTAAGGATGCGTTGCTCGCCATAGATGTCGGCGAGAAACAGGTTGAGGGCCTTGAGCCGCTGGACGAGCCCAGCCTCGATCTTGGCCCATTCGGAGGCGGAAATGATCCGGGGGAAGAGATCGGTGGGAATGATCCGCTCGGTGGCGCTGCCGGCGCCGTAGACGGTGAAGGTGATCCCCTGCAGCAGGAACGAACGCTCCAGCGTCCGCTGCCGATCGGCCAGGGCCTGGGCCCCCAGGGCGTCGATATCGCGCTGCAGGAGCTGATAGTGGGGGCGGGTGAAGCCGCCCTTGGCGAACATCTCATCGTGCGCGGCCCCCGGCAGATAGACCGCGTCCGGATTGGTCGCGGGCGCGTCTCGAGGGGTCGATTGGGCTTTGGGCACGCGGTCGCCTGTGCATGGGATCGGAGAGGCTCAATTGCCCACGCCGCACCGCAAATCGCAACCCGTCCCCTCGCCCGGCGTTGGCCGTGCGCGCGATGCTTACGGTTTGGGCGCCGCGCCCCAGGGTGAGTGACACAGGCGGCGGGGCCGACTACACCAGGACGGGCGCCGCGGCAGGGAATCGACGATTGCGACGATCCGATCTAGCCCTGGCGCTCTGCCTGGCCTGTCTGAGCGGCCTTACGACGGCGCCGGGCCTCGCCGCCGCCGAGCCCAAGGCCGTGGTCCAGGGCGAGATGGACGGTGATCTGAAGGCCGAGATCGCCAGGGCGGTGGGGGAGATCAAGACCCCGGCGGCGAGCCGCCTGGACGCCCGTCGCCGCGCCCGGGACGCCGCCTCCGCCGCCGTCGCCCTCCTGCGCTCGGAGGGATACTACGAAGGCGAGGTCCAGCCGGACGTCTCGGAAGGCGAGCCGGCCAAAGCCGTGATCAAGGTCACCACCGGTCCGCGCTTCCTGATCGCCGATCCCACCATCACCTGGACGGGCGATACGCCGCCGCCGCTGATCGTCAGAGCGGCCGCCGATGCGATCCAGCTCAAGCCTGGCGCGCCTGGCCGGGCGCCCGACGTGGTGGCGGCCGAGGGCCGGATCGTCGCGGCGCTGCATGCTCGCGGCTACGCCGACGCGGCGACCGGGCCACGCAAGGTGGTGGTCGACTACGCCGACCAGACCGTGCGGCCGACCTACGCCATCGACGCCGGCGGGCTGGTGAGGCTCGGCCAGCCGCGGATCGATACCAAGGGGCGAACCAATGTCGCCTTCGCCAAGTCCCTGGCCACCTGGAAACCCGGGCAGATTTACGATCCCCTGCTGTTCGCCAAGATGGAGCGGCGACTGATCGACACCGGCGTCTATGAATCGGCGACCGTGGCCTTGGCGCCCAAAACACAGATCGAGGACGGCCTTCGCCCGGTGGTCATCACCCTGGTCGACCGGCCGCGCCGGACCATCGAGCTGGGCGCGGTCTATTCCACCACCCAGGGCGAGCTCGACAACTATCTGACCACCGACAGCCTGGGATTTTTCGGCGCCTATTCGACCACCGGCGGATCGGGTCTGGATGGCAAGTGGATCCACTATAACGTGTTTGGCCGGGCCGACACCCTTACCCTGACCGGCCAGCTCTACGATATCCAGCAACTGCTGGACCTGGGCGTCTCCTTTCCCGACTGGAAACGGCCCGATCAGATCCTCAAGCTCGATGTCGGCGGCATCAACCAGCAGACGCCGGCCTATAGCGACACCGGCGGCGGGGTGCGGGTCGAGGTGGAGCGCCACTGGACCAAGACGACCTTCGTCACCGTCGGCGCGGCCGTGGACTATGGATTCACCACCGAGGAGGAGCCGGGGGCCACGCCCGAGGCGCCGCCGATCAACGAAAGGCTCGATCTTTTCGTCACCACCCTGCTGGCCGGCTACAATCTCGACAAGTCCAACGACATCCTCAACCCGACCAAGGGCTGGCGCTTCACCATCCAGGCGGCGCCGACCTGGCTGAACGGCGACAGACAGGATGTCTATGTGAAGACCCAGGCCCAGACGACCGGCTATCTGCCCCTCGCCAGCGGCGGCCGAACCGTGCTGGCCGGCCGACTGGAGGTGGGTTCGATCCTGGGCGGCGCCGTCCCCGAGGTCCCCACGCAGCAGCGCTTCTTCTCGGGGGGCGGGGGATCGGTGCGCGGCTACAGCTATCAGGGCGTGGGGCCCCGGCTCTCCGACAACACCCCCGAGGGCGGCGTCTCCCTGGTGGAGGTTTCCGCCGAGGTGCGCCAGCAGGTGGCCAAGCGCTGGGGCGTCGTCGGCTTTGTCGACGCCGGCTCGGTGGGCCTGACCACGACGCCTGACTTCGCCGGTCTCAAAAACGGGATCGGCGCGGGCGTCGGGGTCCGCTACGACTTCGGATTCGGTCCGCTGCGCCTGGATGTGGCGACGCCGGTGACCGCCCGTCACGGCGACCCGGCGATCCAGGTCTACATCAGTATCGGCCAGGCCTTCTGATGACGACGCCTGAGGAGACAGGCGCCAAAGCCGCCGCCGCGCCGCGCCGCCGCGCCCGGCTCGGCGGATGGTGGCTGATCATCCTGGCCACGCTGTCGGCCCTGGCCCTCGGCGCGGGGGCCTTCGTGCGCCTCTTTCCCGGAACCGCCGAGGGCCGGGCGTTCATCGAGCGGCAGGCCAATGGCATGAGGCTCGGACGGGTCGGTCATCTCGCCATCGAGGGCCTGGACGGAGATCCATGGACGGCCTTCACCCTGCGGCGCCTGACTATCGCCGATCGCCAGGGCGTTTGGCTCGACGTCCGCGACCTTTCCGTGCGCTGGAACGCCGCCGCGCTCCTGGATCGCCGCGCGGAGGTGAGCGAGGCGCGGGCGGGATGGGTGAGCGTGAACCGTAGGCCCCTTCTCACGCGCGCCGGCAAGCCCAAGCGGCGGCCGGTGACGATCCAGATCGACGCGGTCGCCACGCGCGTCGAACTGGCGCCGGCGTTGGCCAGCCGGCGCGGCGTCTACGACCTGGGGGGAGATTTCACCCTCGAGCCCTCCAACGCCATGCGCGGCGCGATCGCCGCCGCCAGCGTGTTGCACCCCGGCGATTTTTTGAACGCCCAATTCGATATCGGCCACGCCAAGGCCTTCCATCTCACGGCCGACGCGCGCGAAGCCAAGGGCGGGGCGCTGGCCGGCGCTCTGGGGCTGGCCGCCGATCAGCCGTTTCTGCTGACCGCGCGGGCGAACGGCGCGATTTCGGCCGGCCAGTTCCAGGTTGAGACCCGGGTCGGGGCGACGTCGCCCCTGGAAGCCAGCGGCGTCTGGAACAAGGATGGAGGATCGGCGACGGGCGTTGTGCAACTCGCCGCCTCGCGCCTGCTCGCCCGTTACCAGACCTGGGTCGGGCCGGTGGTGAAGTTCGACATCTCCGGACAAAAGGCCGCCGATGGCTTCTACGACCTGTTGTTCGCGGCCAAGGCGGATAACGCCGTGGTCGATGCGCGCGGCGAGGCCGACGTCGGCCGCAAGACCATTGGGCCCCACGGTCTCGCCATCGACGCCCAGGTGGCGGACGCCTCGCGCATCGTCTCGTCGCCGAAAATGGGGGCCGCGCGCCTCAAAGGCGGCCTGGGCGGCGACGCCAGCCATTGGATTCTGACAGGCCTCGCGAGCATCGACCGGGTGAGCGAAGGCCCCTATGGCCTGGCGCGCGTTTCCGGTCCGGTGCGCATCGAATCGGGCAAGGGGCAGTATGCGATCGAGGCCACGGCCAACGGCGCGGGCGGGGCCGGCAAGGGGCTGGTCGCGGCGCTGCTGGGCGCCAATCCGCGCGGCGCGGCGGCGCTGACGGTGTTCTCCGATGGCCGGATCCTGATGCGCCGGCTTGCGGTCAATGGCGCGGGCCTGCAGGCGACCGCGACCGGCGACAAGACCCTGTTGGGCGGCCTCTCGTTCAAGGGGCAGGCGACGGTGAGCAATCTCGCCTTCGCCCAAGCCGGCGCCCACGGACGGGTGCTCGGCGGCTGGAGCGCGAGTCAGGGCGCGGCCGGCAAGCCGTGGTCGTTCGGCGTCGATGTCCGCGGCCAGGGCCTGGCGGTGGGGATGAGCGAGGTCGACCGGTTGCTGGGCGCGGCGCCGCGCCTGCGGGCCCAGGCCGACTGGTCCGGCGGCCAGATCGCGGTCAAGTCGGCGACCCTGGACGGCGCGGCCGGTTCGGCGACCGCCGCGGGCCTGATCGGCCCGGCCAGCGCCGTGCGGCTCAAGCTGGGGTGGACGGCGCAAGGCCCTCTGGAGCTTGGCCCGCTGGAGATCAACGGCCATGCCGCCGGCTCGGGCGATCTGGCCGGAACCTTCGAGGCGCCGAGGCTGGATCTGATCGCCGACTTTTCGGCGATCGACCTCCCAAGCCTGCCTCTGCGCGGCGCCCATCTGATCCTGACGATCGCGCGAGGGCCGGGGGGTTCGGACGGTCACGCCGCCCTCGCCGCCGACAGCGACTATGGTCCGGCCAAGGCCGCCGGCGCGTTCCGGTTCATCCCGGGCGGATTGGAGCTCTCGGGCCTCGACGTGAGGGCGGGCGGGGCCTCGGCGACGGGCGCCCTGGCGCTGCGCCAGGGTGATCCTTCCAGCGCCGATCTGGCCGTCGCCCTCGCGCCCGGCGCCTTCCTCGCCGAGGGTCACGCCGATGGCCGCCTGAAGATCGTCGCCGCGGCCGGCGGCGCCAACGCCGACCTGTCGCTGGAGGCGGCCGACGCCGTGCCGCGCGGCGGCCGGGTGCGGATCAAGACCCTGAAGCTGACCGCGTCCGGTCCCTTGCACCGTCTCGCCTATCGCGCCTCGGCCGTGGGAGCGATGTCCGGCGGCCCGTGGCGCCTGCAGGGCGATGGGCTCTTGACCGAGGATGGCGATGGCCGCACCGTGAGCTTCTCCGGATCGGGCCGCGCGCGGCGCGCCGACCTGCGCACCCTGACCCCGGCCGAGCTTCATTTCGGCAAGCAGGGAGAGAGGATCAAGGCGGCGCTGTCGGTGGGTGGCGGCCGGGCCGACATCGACTATTCCAACCTCGCCGGCGCGGCCAGCGCCAAGGCCACCCTGGCCAATGTGAGTCTCGGACTTCTTAGCGAGAACCTGATCGGGCGGGCCGATGGCACGGTGGCGCTCGCCGGCCACGGCGATCATCTGGCCGGGGATCTGGAGATGCGCCTGACGGGCGCGGGCGGCCGCGACTTGGCCGGCAGCCCGCCGGTGGATGGCTTCGTCAAGGCCCACCTCACCGGCCCGACGATGACGCTCGACGCCTCGATGGGCAACAGCGCCGGCCTCAAGGCCAGCGTCGACCTGACCTTGCCGATGATCTCTTCGGCCGCGCCGTTCCACATCGCCGTCAACGACAAGGCGCCGATCAAGGGGCGGTTCTCGATGGATGGCGAACTCAAGCCGATCTGGGATCTGGCCATGGGCGCCTCGCAGAGCCTGGCGGGTCATCTCACCGCCTCCGGCACGCTGGCGGGAACCTGGGCCGACCCCAGGCCGGTGGGGACCGCCTCGCTCGACAATGGCAAATTCCAGGACGCCGACAGCGGCCTGAAACTCGACAATGTGACGCTGCGGGCCACGCTGGCCGACAACGCCGTGGACGTGGGCCAGTTCACGGCCACCGACGGCGCCAAGGGTACGGTGACCGGGGCCGGCCGCGCCAGCCTGGCCCGCGACGGCGCCTCGAGCTTCCGCGTCGACTTGACCGGGTTTCGACTCTTGGACAACGACATCGGCAAAGCCACCGCTTCGGGCCGGATCACGGTCAATCGCGCGGCGACGGGCAAGGTGCAGCTTTCCGGCGCCCTTACCGTCGATCACGCCCAGATCGCGCCCAATCCGCCGGTGGCCTCGGGCGTGACGCCCATGGACGTGGTGGAAGTTCACCGACCCTTCGATGTCGACGAGCGCTATTCCGCGGCCGCGGTGACCCGGGCCGCGCCGCTGGAACTGGATGTGACGATCAAGGCGGCGAACGGGGTCTTTCTGAAGGGCAGGGGTCTCAATCTCGAACTTTCCCTCGACGCGCACGTGGGGGGCACCAACCAGGCGCCGATCCTTAGCGGCGCGGCGCGGGTGGTGCGGGGCGACTACGATTTCGCCGGCCAGCGCTTCCAGCTCGACGATCGCGGCGTGATCTATCTGGGATCGACCGCCGAGACGATCCGGCTGAACCTGACGGCGACCCGCGATGATCCCACCCTCACCGCGGTGATCAAGGTAACCGGAACCGCCGCCAAGCCGGTGATAACCCTCAGTTCGTCTCCGGCGCTGCCTCAGGACGAGATCCTCTCCCAGGTGCTGTTCGGCACTTCGGCGGCTCAGCTCTCGCCCTTGGAGGCCGCCCAGCTGGCGTCCACCCTGGCCGGTCTCTCCGGCGGCGGCGGCTTCGACCTCATCGGCGGCCTGCGCAACTTCGCCCACCTCGACCGGCTGGCGATCGGCGGAAACAATGTCACCGGCACGACCATATCCGGCGGCAAGTATCTGACCGACCGCCTCTATCTCGAAGTTCTCGGCGGCAGCCGGGAGGGCGAAGGGGCCCAGATCGAATGGCGGGTCAAGCGCCACCTGTCCCTTGTCGGCAAGGCGACCAACCTCGGCGGCTCGCAATTGGAGGTGCGCTGGCGGAAGGACTACTGAGCGGCCTGAGCCAGGGCGTAAGCTTGGCTTCCGCGGGTGATCACCGCGTCGGTGGCCAGCACCTCGGCTGGTCCAATATCGGCCGCGTTCGCCAGGCGACGATAGAGGGGGCCGAAATCCTTCAGGGTCGCGGCGCGCAGGGCGTCCAGGGACGAGACGACGAAATAGGTCTGCTGGAAATCGTCGATCCGGTAGAGGGTGCGCATCACGCGCTCCAGATCGAAGACGATCCGGTTGGGGGAAGGGTCGTCCAGGGCGAACAGGGACTCGGCCCGCGAGGAGACGATCCCGGCGCCATAGATGCGCGGCCCCTCCGGCGTGGAGATCAGGCCGAACTCCACCGTGTACCAGTAGAGGCGCGCGAGATGATGCAGCTGGCTCAGGTGCGAGGCGCGCAGACCGCCCTCGCCATAGGCCTGCATATAGTCGGCGAACACCGGATCGGTGAGCATGGGCACATGGCCGAAGACGTCGTGGAACACGTCCGGCGCCTCGAGATAGTCCAGGCTGCCGGCGCCGCGGATGAAGCGGCCGGCTGGGAAGCGGCGATGGGCCAGGTGGTCGAAGAACACGGCGTCGGGGACTAGGCCCGGGACGGCGACGACGCTCCAGCCGGTCAGGCGGTCAAGCTCCTCGTTGACGCGGGCGAAGTCGGGGATGCCTTGTCGATGAAGGTCCAGCGCATCAAGGCCGCGCAGGAAGGCGTCACACGCGCGGCCCCGGAGGAGATCGCGCTGGCGCTCATAGAGGGTGGTCCAGACCTGGTGCTCGGCCGCCGAGTAGGCGCGCCATCCCTGATCGATCGTCCAGTCCGCCTTGGCGCCGGCGGGCGGCCTTGCCTCGGGCGGCGCGGTTTTCATCGCTTCAGTGTGTGACGCGGGGCCTTAGCTGATAGCGCCCCGGCTTGAACTCGTCGAAGATCAGGGCGGTCTGCGGATGGCCGACAGGCTCGTCGCTGTCGTCCGGCAGGAGGTTCTGTTCGGAGACATAGGCCACGTGGCTGCCCTGATCGTTCTCGGCCAGCAGATGGTAGAACGGCTGATCCTTATGCGGGCGCACCTCGATCGGGATCGACAGCCACCAGGCCTCTGTGTTGGCGAACACCGGATCGACGTCGAAGATCACGCCCCGGAAGGGAAACACCCGGTGCCTGACCACCTGGCCAATGGCGAATTTGGCGAGTCGGACGCTCATGAGCGAAAGCTAAGTCCAGAGTGGTGAATGGGGGCTGAACCTAATGGGTTCGGCGCTTCTATCAAGCCCCATCGCCTTCCGCGCCCGGATGATCCTTGCTACAGTGGCGGGGAAACGAGGCGCGGATCGCCGTTCGGGCGAACCCGGGCCTTTGCAGTATTGGGTACGACCATGGGCGAGACGCTGAGCGCGTCCGCCGACCGCTTCGGTGGCCGGAGGCGGTCGGGCGCGGAGACCGAGGTGTTCGCGGCTCTGGATCTGGGCACCAACAACTGCCGGCTGTTGGTGGCGACGCCCGCGGCCGGCGGCTTTCGCATCATCGACGCCTATTCCCGCATCGTGCGCCTGGGGGAAGGCCTCTCCCAGACCGGCGAACTGACCGAGGCGGCGATGGAGCGGGCCCTGGCCGCGCTCAGCGTCTGCGCCCAGAAGATCGGCCGGCGCGGCGCCAAGCGTGTGCGCGCCGTGGCGACCCAGGCCTGCCGTTCCGCCGCCAACGGCGCGCAGTTCATCGACATGGTGACCGAGCGGACCGGCCTTCGCCTTAGTGTGATCAGTCCGCGCGAGGAGGCCAGGCTGGCCGTGGCCGGCTGTCTTAATCTGCTGGATTTCAACGCCCAGGCCGCCCTGGTGCTCGATGTGGGCGGCGGCTCGACGGAACTTTCCTGGGTCGACCTGACGGCCCCGGGCCTGGATGTGCCGGCCCGGAAACTGGCCCATTGGCGTCTGCCGATCCGGGCGTGGCTTTCGGTGCCGCTGGGTGTCGTCACCCTGGCCGAGCGTTTTCCGCAGGGCGCGGCGGACGAGCGGGGATTTCGCGCCATGGTCGAGCTGGTCAAGGCCGAGATCGCCGCCTTCACCCGGGCCGAACCGTTCCGCGAGGTGTTCGCCGCCGGCCGCGCGCATCTGGTGGGGACATCGGGGGCGATCACCAGCCTCGCCGGTCTGCATCTGGGCCTGGAGAGGTATGACCGAAATCGCGTGGATGGGCTTTGGATGACCAGGTCGCAGTGCGAAGCGGTGGCCGCTCGCCTGTCGGCCATGACCGTGGCCGAACGGGGCGCCCAGCCGTGCATCGGCCCAGATCGCGCCGATCTGGTGCTGGCCGGGGCGGCGATCCTGCAGGCGGTCCAGGAGGTGTGGCCGTGCGAGCGGGTTCGGGTGGCCGATCGCGGCCTGCGTGAAGGCCTGCTCCTGTCGCTGATGTCGGACCAGCGGCCCCGGCGCCGGCGTCGGCCGCGCGGCGGCGGACGCGTGGCGGCGCGCGCGTGACCGAGCCCCCGGCGCGCAAGCGCATGGTCCGGCCGCCCACGGGCGGCACGGACGCCGGCCGGTCAGGTCCCAAACGCCTGAAGACGGCCAAGGAGCGCACGCCCTCGTCCCAGGCGTGGCTGGAGCGCCAGATCAACGATCCCTTCGTGGTCGAGGCCAAGGCCAAGGGCTATCGCTCGCGCGCGGCGTTCAAGCTCTCGGAGATCGATGACCGCTACAAGTTGATCCGGCGTGGCGATCGGGTGATCGATTTGGGATGCGCCCCGGGCGGCTGGATGCAGATCGCCCTGGAGCGCGGGGCCGGCGCCGTGGCCGGCGTCGATCTGCTGCCGGTTGATCCCCTGGCCGGCGCCACCATCTTGGAGGCCGACTTCACCGACGCGGATTGCGGGGCGAGGCTGATCGAGGCCCTGGGCGGCGTTCCCGATCTCATCCTCTCGGACATGGCTCCCAACACCACTGGCCACCGCCAGACCGATCACCTGAGGATCATCGGCCTGATCGAGGCGGCGGTGGACTTCACCGTGACCTCGCTTCGCCCCGGCGGGGCCTTTCTTTCCAAGGCCTTTCAAGGCGGCGAAACCAGCGGGCTGCTGGCCACGCTGAAGGCCAATTTCGCCGAGGTGCGCCACGTCAAACCCAAGGCCAGCCGGGCCGAGAGTTCCGAGCTTTACCTGTTCGCGAGGGGATTCAAGGGACGCCGCTGAGCCTCCGCTGGCCCCGTCAGGCCCGGCGGGGCTTGTTATCGGCGCGGCGGATGTGTTTGATCGGGTTGATTAAGCTTGGAGACTTGGGGGAACAGACGTGCCAAGCCAGCGACTTCAACGCATGGTGCGCGCGCTCGATTTCGAGACGCCGTTCCGTGTCATTCTGCCGGGGGGTGACGAGGTCCGAAATGGCGATGGACCGCCCGCCTTCGTCGCCACGGTCAAAACCGATCGCGCCCTGCGCGATGTCCTGACGCGCTCCACCCTCGGCTTTGGCGAAGCCTATACCCGCGGCGATATCGAGGTGGAGGGGGATCTGCGGCAGGTGGTGCTGCTCAGCTTCGCCTTTCGCGAGCGGATGATGCGGGGCTCGGCGCTGGAGCAGGCGCGTTACGCCATGGAGCTTCTGGGGCGGCGCAATACGCGCTCGGGCTCCCGGCGCAATATCAAGGCCCACTACGACCTCGCCAACGACTTCTACGAGCTCTGGCTCGACAAGGAGATGCAATACACCTGCGCCTATTTCGCGACGCCCGGCGACACCCTGGAGGTGGCCCAACTTCGCAAGATGGACCTTGTCTGCCGCAAGCTCGACCTGCGGCCCGGCGAACTGGTTGTGGAGGCCGGCGGCGGCTGGGGGGGCCTAGCTTTGCATATGGCGCGCCATTGGGGCGTCAAGGTCAAGTCGTTCAACATCTCGGCCAACCAGGTGGAATTCGCCCGAGAACGCGCGCGGCGGCTGGGCGTCGGGACCGACCAGCTCGAGTATGTTCATGACGATTACCGCAACATTCCCGATCACGTTGGGGAATGCGACAAGTTCGCCTCGATCTGCATGCTCGAACACGTCGGCCGGGAGAACTACGACGCCTTCCATCGCCTGATCGAAAAGATCCTGCGCAAGCCGGGCCTGGCCATGCTGCAGTTCATCAGCCGCATGCGGCCTTCGCCGATCGCCAATCCGTGGCTCGAGAAGTACGTCTTTCCCGGCTACTACAACCCCTCTCTCGGCGAATTGCTTGCAGCCTTGGAGAAGCGTCGAAGCCCCCTGCATGTGATCGACGCCGAGAACATGCGCTATCACTACGCCCTGACCCTCCAGCATTGGCTCGATCGCTTCGAGGCCAACGCCGAGACCATCCGCGCAAAATGGGGGGAGGGTGTCGTGCGCGCTTTCCGGCTCTATCTCACCGGTGGCCTGGCGGACTTCGGCCATGGCGCGGGGACCCTGGTCTATCAGCTCCTGCTCTCGCACGGCTGTGACAACTCAAGGCCGCTTACCCGGCGCCACATGATGGAACTCGATTCCGCCCCCCAATCGGCGGCGGCTCCCGTCCCCTCATTCCAGCCCGCCTAGACGCGAGCATGAAGTCCGACGCCTATGCGGCGATGGCCGCCGATCTTCTGGCGCACGCCGACATCAAGGTTGGCGGGACGCGGCCGTGGGATATCCAGGTTCACGATCCGCGCTTCTATCGCCGCGCGCTGGCCGGTGGGGCCATCGGCCTTGGCGAATCCTACATGGACGGCTGGTGGGACTGTGACGCGCTCGATCAGGCGTTCGCGCGGCTCCTGACCGCGAACCTCCGCGACAAGGTCGCCATCACCCCGGCGATGGCGCTCGACGCGATCGCCGAGCGCCTCCCCAATCTCGGCTACGAGCTGCCGGGCCTGCGGCCATTCCTGGCCAGATTCCGCTCCTATAGGGCCGTGGCCGAGAGCCACTACGAGGTGGGCAACGATCTCTATCGGGCCATGCTCGATCCGCGCATGGTCTATAGCTGCGCCTATTGGAAGGACGCCGACAGCCTCGAAGCGGCGCAGCTCGCCAAGCTGAAAATGTCCTGCGAGAAGCTGCGCCTCGCGCCGGGGATGAGGGTGCTGGACATCGGCTGCGGCTGGGGCGGCTTCGCCAGATTCGCCGCCGAAACCCATGGCGTGTCGGTGGTGGGCGTCACCATCAGCGAACAACAGCGGGCGCTGGCGGTCGAGCGCTGCGCCGGCCTGCCGATCGAGATCCGCCTGATGGACTACCGAGAGGCGACGGGAACCTTCGACCGGATCGCCTCGTTCGGCATGTTCGAACACGTCGGCCGCAAGAACTTCGACGCCTATATGGCGCTGGCCCATCGCTGCCTGACCGAAGATGGCCTGCTGCTGCTGGAAACGATCGGCGACAATGTCTCGGGCGCCGCCTGCAACCCCTGGTTCCAGAAATATGTGTTCCAGGCTCCGACCTCGATGTTTCCCTCGATCAGCGAGATCGCCAAGGCGGTCGAGGGGCGGTTCGTCATGGAAGACTGGCACAATATGGGCGCGGACTATGGGCCGACGCTTCTGGCCTGGCACGCCAATCTCGCCGCCCGCCAAGACTGGGTGATCGAGACCTACGGCGAGCGGTTCTGGCGAATGTGGGCCTTCTATCTCCTCAGCTGCGCGGGCGCCTTCTCCTCGCGGACCTATCAGATGTGGCAGATCCTCTTCGCCCGGCGCGGCCTTCCCGGCGGCTTCCACCGGCCTTGACCCAAGGGCGGCGTTACACAAGCCCGATCGTTGTGGCATAGCGACCGCCATGGACGGCCTTGCCGATATCTTCATCTCCTACGCCCGCCCTTCCGCGGGGACCGCCCAGCGGGTCGCCGACGCTTTACGCGCCCTGGGCTATCGCGTCTGGCGCGACGACGAACTCCCCCCGCACCGAGCCTACGCCGAGGTGATCGAGGAGCGCCTGCGGGCGGCCAAGGCGGTGGTGGTGCTGTGGTCGAAGGAGGCGGTGCGCTCGCAATGGGTGCGGGCCGAAGCCGATCTCGCCCGCGAAGAGGGCAAGCTGGTTCAGGTCGCCGTGGATCAGGTGACGCCGCCTCTGCCGTTCAACCAGATTCAGTGCGCCAATCTCACCGACTGGGATGGAAGCGAAATCCAGGACTGGCGCCAGGTGGTCGCCGCCGTGGCCGAGCTGCTGGAGGGGCGGCGTCTGCCGATGGAGCCGGCGCCGGATGCGATTTCAGCGCCGGTCAAGACCAAGACCGCGAAGTCTTCCGCGCCCAGGCTCTCGATCGTGGTTCTGCCCTTCGCCAACCTCTCCCGTGATCCCGAACAGGAGTATTTCGTCGACGGCGTCACCGAAAGCCTGACCACCGATCTTTCGCGCATCCGCGGCAGCTTCGTGATCGCGCGCAACACCGCCTTCACTTTCAAGGGCAAGGCCAGCGACGCCAAGGCGGTCGGCGAAAGCCTCAATGTCCGCTATGTGCTGGAGGGATCGGTTCAGCGCGGCGCCGACCGTCTGCGGGTCAATGTCCAGCTTATCGACGTCGAATCCGCCTCCCATCTGTGGGCGGAGCGGTTCGACAAGCCCCTGGCCGACATCTTCGAGATGCAGGACGAGATCGTCACCCGCCTGGCCCGGGCCCTCGATCTGCACCTGATCGCCGCCGAGGCCCGCCGCTCGGAACGCGCCGTCGATCCGGATTCGATGGACTTCTATTTCCAGGGCCAGGCGGTGGTGAACCGGGGTTTTGGCCCCGACGCGGCGGTTCAGGCCCGCACGCTTTGGCGCAAAGCGCTGGAGCTCGATCCGGGCAATGTCGACGCCCTGGCCTCCCTCTCGCAATTCACCGCCCTGGGCATCGCCCTGGCGTTCACGCCGGACGAAGGCGAGACCTCCTACGCCGTCGCCGAGGGCTACGCCCTGCGCGCCATCGAGGCGGCGCCCAATCACGCCAACGCCCATCGCTCGCTCGCTCAGGTCTACGCCTTCACCGACCGGGTGCCGCAGGCCCTGGCCGAATATCAGCGGGCGCTGTCCCTCGACCGCAATCTGGCCCCGGCCTATTCCGGCTTGGCGGCGGCCAAGATGTATGGCGGCCGGGCCGAGGAATCCGAGGCCGACGTTTTGCAGGCCTTTCGCCTCAGTCCGCAGGACGCCCAGGCGCACCTATGGTGCCTGATCGCGGGAACGGCCAAGCTGTTCACCGGCGAATACGATAAGGCCGAGGCCTGGTTCCGGCGCGGCATCGAAATCAATCGCAGCTATCCGATCCAGGTCCTCTATCTATCCGCCGCGCTGGTGGGGCTGGGCCGGATGGAGGAGGCCAAGGCCACCGCGCGCGACGCCCTGGCGCTCAATCCCAAATTCTCCACCCGACTGGTCCGCTCGATCCGCCGCTCCACCAATCCGACCTATCAGGCGCAGCTGGCGGGCATGCTGGAGAAGCTGATCGCCGCCGGGATCCCGGAGTAGGCGACCATCCGGGGCGATCTGGCGGCTGAGACGGCGGGGGCTTCCCACGGCCGCGCCCTCTCGCTATACCCGCCCCGCAAAACGGAGAGTCTCATGGAGATTCGCGAAGGGTTGACCTTCGACGATGTTTTGCTGGAACCGGGTCCGTCGCAGGTGATGCCGACCCAGGTGAACACCGTCACGAAGTTCACGCGCGAGATAGGTCTGAACATCCCCCTGGCGTCCGCCGCCATGGATACGGTCACCGACAGCCGCCTGGCCATCGCCATGGCCCAGGCCGGCGGACTTGGGGTGCTGCACCGCAATTTCACCGTCGAGGAGCAGGCCGACCAGGTGCGGGAGGTCAAGCGCTACGAGAGCGGAATGGTGATCAATCCGCTCACCATCCATCCGACGACGACTTTGGGCGAAATCAAGCAGATCAAGGCCAAGCGGCATATCTCCGGCTTTCCGGTGGTCGAGCCGGGGAGCGGCAAGCTGGTGGGAATCCTCACCAACCGCGACATGCGCTTCGAGCGCGGCGACGAGGCGCCGGCCTCGGCGCTGATGACCCGGGAGGGCCTGGTCACGGTGCCGGAGGGGGTCAGCCAGGACGAGGCGCGCGCGCTCCTGCGCAAGCACAAGATCGAGCGCCTGATCGTCGTCGATGACGACTATCGCGCCGTGGGCCTGATCACCGTCAAGGACATGGAAAAGGCCGAGGCCCATCCCGCCGCCGCCAAGGATTCCAAGGGAAGGCTCCTGGTCGGCGCGGCCTCAACCGTCGGCGACGCCGGCTTCGAGCGGTCCTTGGCCCTGATCGAGGCGGGGGTTGACGTGGTGGTGATCGACACCGCCCATGGCCACTCCAAACAGGTGAGCGACGCGGTGCGGCGCCTGGCCAGGGAAACCAACCGGGTGCAGATCGTCGCCGGCAATGTGGCGACCTATGACGGCGCGCGCTCCCTGATCGACGCCGGCGCCGACGCCATCAAGGTGGGGATCGGGCCAGGCTCGATCTGCACCACCCGGGTGGTGAGCGGCGTGGGCGTGCCGCAGTTCACCGCCATCGCCGACGCCGTGCGCGCCGCCGACGGCTCCGGCGTGCCGGTGATCGCCGACGGCGGCATCCGCTTTTCCGGCGACCTCGCCAAGGCGATCGGCGTGGGCGCCTCCAGCGCCATGATGGGCTCGATGTTCGCCGGCACCGACGAGGCGCCGGGCGAGGTGTTCCTCTATCAGGGCCGCTCCTACAAATCCTATCGCGGCATGGGATCGCTAGGGGCCATGGCCAGGGGATCGGCCGACCGCTACTTCCAGAAGGAGGTGGAGGACGCCATGAAGCTGGTGCCCGAGGGGATCGAGGGCCAGACGCCCTATAAGGGCCCGATCCAGCCGGTGATCCACCAACTCGTCGGCGGCCTGCGCGCGGCCATGGGCTATGTGGGCGCGGGCGATATCGCGAGCTTCCAGGAGCGCTCCCGCTTCATCCGCATCACCGGCGCGGGCCATCGCGAGAGCCATGTCCACGACGTGATGATCACCCGGGAAGCCCCAAACTACCCCAGCGCGGTCTAGGCACATGCGCGACGGTGGCCGCCTGGCCGCGGCCATCGCGGTGCTTTCCGACATGGAAGAGCGCCACAAGCCGGCGCGCATGGCGCTACGCGACTGGGGCCAGAGCGCGCGCTACGCCGGGGCCAAGGACCGCGCCTTCGTTTCGGGCCTGATCCTCGATGTGCTGCGCCGCCGTTCGTCCCTGGCCTGGCGGATGGATGACCCCGGGGTTCGGGCAGGGACTCTCGGCGCCCTGGCCTTAATCTGGAATTGGCCGGTCGATCGCATCGCGGCGGCGGCGGCCGAGGATCATGGGCCAGGCGCCCTGAGCGAGGCGGAGGCGGAGCGACTGGCTGCGCCCATTGGCCTAGACCTCGCGCCCGACCCCGTGCGCGGCGACTATCCCGCCTGGCTCGATCCACAGATGGCCCGGGTGTTCGGCGAGGGCAGGGCGGCGGAAGGCGAGGCCCTGGCGGCGCGGGCGCCGGTTGATCTGCGGGTCAACACCCTCAAGACGGATGTGGCGCGCACCTTGAAGGCCCTGGCGCCGTTCCACGCCCGTCAGCCCGGCCTCGTCGATACCGCCCTGCGCATCGATCCGCCGGCGGCTTCGGAACGCGCGGCCCCCGTGGAGGCGGCGCCGGAGTTCGAAAAGGGCTGGTTCGAGGTCCAGGACCTGGGCTCCCAGGTCGCCGCCGCCATCGCCGGCGAGATCAAGGGTCGCCAGGTGCTGGACTACTGCGCCGGCGGCGGCGGCAAAACCCTGGCTCTGGCCTCGGCCATGGGCAATTCCGGCCAGCTCTACGCCTATGACGCCGACGCTTGGCGCCTGACCGACACCGTGCGCCGCGCCCAGCGCGCCGGGGTGCGCAACCTGCAGGTCCGCTCGCCGATCCACCCCGACGCCCTGGCCGGGCTGGAGGGGAAGATGGATCTGGTGTTCGTCGACGCGCCCTGCACCGGCTCGGGCGTCTGGCGCCGGCATCCGGACGCCAAATGGCGCCTGACGCCCGAACAGCTCGCCCGTCGCATGGCCGAGCAGGACGCGGTGCTGGCCGGCGCCGCGCCTTACGTGAAGCCGGGCGGCCGCCTGATCTATGTCACCTGCTCTCTCTTCGCCGAGGAGAACGAGGACCGGGTGGCGGCCTTTCTGGCCGGCAGGCCGGATTTCACCATCGAACCGGCCGGCGGCGTCGCCGATTCATTTCTCACCGGGGAGGGTTTCCTGCGCCTGACGCCGCTGAGCGCTGAAACCGACGGCTTCTTCGTCGCGGCGTTGCGGCGGGAGGCGTGACGAGATGACCCCGCGACGATTCTCGCTTATCGAGCGGCCATGACCGAGCCTCGCCATGACCGCGTCCTGATCGTCGATTTCGGCAGCCAGGTGACCCAGCTGATCGCCCGGCGCCTGCGCGAGAGCGGCGTCTATTGCGAGATCCATCCCTTCGACAAGGCCGGCGCGATCCTGGAGAGCTTCGCCCCCAAGGCGGTGATCCTTTCCGGCGGACCGGCCAGCGCCGGCGAAGCGCAAAGCCCCGCCGCGCCCGACGGCCTCTTCGCGCTGGGCGTGCCGGTTCTGGGCATCTGCTACGGCGAAATGACCCTCGCGGCCCAGCTCGGCGGTCAGGTGGAGGGCGGCCACGACCGCGAGTTCGGCCGCGCCGAGATCCGCATCGCCAGGGAATCGCCCCTGCTGGAGGGTCTGGGTCACATCGGCGACACCGAGACGGTGTGGATGAGCCATGGCGACAAGATCACCGCTATCCCCCCCGGCTTCGAGGTGGTGGCCACCTCGGAGGGATCGCCCTTCGCGGTGATCGCCGATGAGGCCCGGCGGCTCTATGGCGTGCAGTTCCACCCGGAGGTGGCGCACACGCCGCGCGGGGCGATGATCCTGCGCAACTTCACCCATCGCATCGCCGGCCTGACCGGCGACTGGACCATGGCCGCCTTCCGCGCCGAGGCGGTGGCCCGCATCCGCGCCCAGGTGGGGACGGGCCGGGTGATCTGCGGCCTTTCCGGCGGGGTCGATTCCTCGGTGGCGGCGGTGCTGATCCATGAGGCGATCGGCGATCAGCTCACCTGCGTCTTCGTCGACACCGGCCTTCTGCGCCTCAACGAGGCGGCCCAGGTGGTGAGCCTGTTTCGCGACCACTACAACATCCCGCTCATCCATGTGGACGCGGGCGAGGCGTTCCTGGGCGCCCTGGCCGGAGTCTCCGACCCGGAGGCCAAGCGCAAGATCATCGGCGCCAAGTTCATCGACATCTTCGACCGCGAGGCCGCCCGCATCGAGGGGGCGACCTTCCTGGCCCAGGGCACGCTCTATCCCGACGTGATCGAGAGCGTCTCGGCCACTGGCGGGCCTTCGGTGGTGATCAAGAGCCACCACAATGTCGGCGGCCTGCCCGAGACCATGAAGCTCAAGCTGGTCGAACCCCTGCGCGAGCTCTTCAAGGATGAGGTGCGGGCGCTGGGCGTGGAGCTCGGCCTGCCGCCGGCCTTCGTTGGCCGCCATCCCTTTCCCGGGCCGGGCCTGGCCATCCGCATCCCCGGCGAGATCACGCCGGATAAGGTCGCCACCCTGCAGCAGGCCGACGCCCTCTTCCTGGACGAGATCCGCAAGGCCGGCCTCTATGACGCCATCTGGCAGGCCTTCGCCGTGCTCCTGCCGGTGAAGACCGTTGGGGTGATGGGCGATGCCCGCACCTATGAAAACGTCCTGGCCCTGCGCGCCGTCACCTCCACCGACGGCATGACCGCCGATGTGTTCGAATTCCCCTGGGATGTGTTGACCCGCGCGGCCACCCGGATCGTCAATGAGGTGCGGGGGGTGAACCGGGTGGTCTACGACGTAACCAGCAAGCCGCCGGGGACGATCGAGTGGGAGTGAGGGGGATCCTATCGGCGGCAATAGCGTAGGCTTTGTATGGTTTCGGTCGCCGTTCTCCCGCCAATCCGACCATCATTTTCGAGAGCGGAACCAGGTTGTGCTCGGGTTCAGATTCATAAGGCCGACCAAGCACCATTGTCTGCTCGTGTCCCGCCATTCTGCTATTTCTGGAGGCCCATAAACTTGGCGAGCACACTCGCGACGTCACCGGGTGCGAGGATTACCTCGATGAGACTGTAACGGCCGTCTCGGTGGGCTGCGGCGGCCGCCTCGAGCGCGGCGTATAATTCGTCCTCGGTCTTTGCACGCACGCCCAAGGGCTTCGCCTTGGGACCGAGCACACTGGGAAGCTTGCTATAATCCCAACCCTGCACTCGATTGTAGTTCTTGTCAGCAGGTGGGTTTTTGTGCGTGATATTTTCGATCTGGTAATTCGAATTATGCAATAAGATCGTTATGGGTGCGAGGCCATACTTGATGATGGTCGAGATTTCTTGAGCCGTTTCCTGAAAGGCGCCGTCTCCAATGAGCTGTATATAGCGACCAGTCAGGTCGGCCATCTGCGCGCCAAGGACCGCGGGGGTCGTATAACCAATGGCTTCCCAGTTCGTCTGCATCAACGTCTTTGTTCGGACAGGCAGTGTAACCTGCGCGACGACTTGCGCGGTGCCGTAGTCGATCGCGATCGTGTCGTCCGGCTCTATGAACGCACTGAACGCTTGCCAAAGCCTGTCTTGTGTGATGGCGGCGCCGCTTTTGGCGAGGAATGGATCAGAACCGGCGACGGTGCTCTCCTTCGGGACAATTCCAGTCCTGGCAAGTTCGGTGGACAGCCGATCGAGGACATCCCAGGCGGCGACAGGCGCGTAAAGATCGCCTCCAATACTCGCGCTGTCGGCCTGTAAGTCGATAAAGTGGGGCGCGCGGAGGGTCGGATCCGCGGAACCGCGGCAGGTTTCGTCGTGCCGCAAACAAATGCGAATCAGCGCGTCGGCGGTGTCGATCCGCAAGCCATTCTGGCTCGATATAGGGGGCGCCGCATAAAGGCCGAGATATCCCGACCGCGTCTGATCTACGTTTCCGGATCGACCAGTCCGCGTCGTGGCGAAGGGGATGCCAGTCAGGTCAGATAGTCTCTGCACCCGTTCTGTCAGCCCCAGCCGAGCGACGGGGTAGTCGAACAAAATCGCAGGCCGCTCCGCCGATCCCAGCATCTGGAGCGCTCGTTTGACGAAGCGCTCCAGTTCCGCGACGTCGCTTTGAGGTTCGGCAAGTTCAAGCGGCGAGGTCGGTGTTCCAGCGGCAAGCTCCTGAACGTCGCGCGGAAACTGTAAGTAGACAGGCGTCTTCAGCGTCCAACACTGTTTGATGGCGCCGTCGATCTGTTCACACGCACCGGCGGCAGTCAGCATGGTTTGCGATCCGGTGATGGGAGCCATCATCGATTTGTATTGGTCGAAACGACCTCGAAGGCTGTGATGCGTAAAGGTTCGCCGCGCTAGTTCATCGGTGCTTGGAAAGCAGGAGATCACCAGGAGCGGCACTTCCTCGGCGAACGCGCCCGCGATGCCACCGGCAGCGCCCATTTCCAAAACGCCGCAGGATCCTGTGATTGCTGACATGCCGCGAACGCGCGCGTAGCCGTCAGCGGCGTAGGCGGCGTTCAACTCGTTGCAAACACCGATCCATTTGATCGTCGGCTCATTCTCTATTTCGTCTAAGAACGGAAAAGCATAGTCTCCAGGCACTCCAAACACGTGCTCGACTCCGACTTCCTTTAGTCGGTCGATCAAATAGCTCGCCACCGTGTAGCCGGTCGTCATGTTGTTTTCCCGTCGTAAACTGCTTTGAACAGACTAATCAAAATGTGACGCAAGGACTGCTTAGTCCGACGGAACAAGCTAGGCTCATCGCGGCTGTGCCTCGGCGCAAAGCGGCAAGCCTGCGTCATCGGTCTTAGTACGCGAGGAGCGCGGCGCCGTGCTCCTGGGTCCGTCGCGGCGCCCTGGGGAGTGGTCATTGTTCCAACGCCTATTTTACGATAACTCACTCGCAAACCGATAGTTCCGAAAATATGCGATACGAGGCTCGTAAATGAAAAGGGCGGGGTCTGCTTTCGTCCCGCGCAAACGGCAAGATCGCGGCGCGCGGCGCATTGCCGACATTGTGTCGGCGGCGTCGTCGCTGTTTGGGGCGCACGGGTTCGATGGCACAACGATGAAGGCGATCGCCCAGCGGGCGGGTTTATCGATCGGCTCGCTCTACCAGTATTTCCCGGATAAGGACGCCATCGTCCATGCCTTAGCCGGTTCTTACATCCAGGCCTGGGAGTCCAAGACCGACGCTCTTATTCTGACGGGAGGGGAGATGGACCTCGCTCAGCTCACTCGACGCGCGGTCGAGGGGATGGTCGACTTCGACCGCCAGCACGCTGCCATCCGTGCGTTTCTCGACGCCGATCCACGACGGGCGCCTTCGATTCTCGAAGTGCAGACCCGGGTCGATCCCAGCATTCCGCTGCTCGCACGATTTTACCCAAGGGCCGAGCACTTCGAGTTGGCGCGTGTCGTCGAAATCGTCAGTCTGATCGTGCGAAACGTTGCCCACCGAATCGCCGAGGAGCCTGAGGAGGTCAAACGGGAATTGTTCATAAGCGAAATTTCGTTGGCCGTCGTCGCGTATGTTACCTCGGCGTTGGGCGCGCCGTATTTGGACGCCGCGCTTCCCAACCTTGTCGGCGAGGCTGGCCAAAACGCGTGAAGCGGCAGGTCATGGCTAATCCAGATCGCATCGCTTTAGCAATGTCTACGCCGGGACTATGACGCGGGCGCCCATAGAACGTGCAAAGCATCTTGACGGTATTCTTTGACGAGCAAGATCTATCGATATCCGGCTCTCTTCGGCAGGTGGGTCCTTCGCCAGGGCGACAGCAGCTGTAAAGTCAGAGAAAATTTTTCGGCCGAATTGCCTAGAAAAATCAAAAGAGGTAGTTTTTGACGGGTCTAGGATCGATGTTCAGAGGCTGCACAGAGAAAATCATATTAGAAGTCACTGGGTTAGGTAATATTAAACGATCGCTTGGCAATGATCCTGGCCCCATTTTTCTGAAGTGTATCAACATCCGAGATGAGTTATGACGCTTCCCATTATTGTCGCCGTTGTCACGACTTTGCTGGTTCTGGGCGTCGGCGGATGGATGACGAATGTCGGCCCCTGGTACGAGACTCTTCGAAAGCCAAGCTGGAATCCGCCAAATTGGGTCTTCGCCCCGGCATGGACGGTCATACTTAGCCTTGCCGCCTGGTCGGGGGTCTTGGCTTGGATGAACGCGTCCACCGACGCCGAGAGACAGCGGGTGATCGGTCTTTTTGCGGCGAACATCGTTTGCCACATGCTTTGGAGCCCGCTCTTTTTCAATCTTCGGCGGCCTGACTGGGCCTTGTTCGAGATTCCGTTTCTATGGGGGTCCATCGTGGCTCTGATGCTGGGTCTGGGCCCTTTTTCGCCCCTGTCCGCGTGGCTCCTGCTGCCATATCTGCTTTGGGTGGCCTTCGCCGCATTCCTCAATCTGACGATCGTGCGAATGAACCCGCCATTCCATGGGCGATCGTAGACCCGATCGACTATGCGGGGTCGCAATGGGTTGACGGCCGCAAATCCCGCACGCGGCTCCTTTCGGCCGGCGCCGCTTTAGAAGACGGCGTGGTCGCCGCGCTCCGGAGCCTCCTCACCGGCCAGGACCGCGCGGTAATAGTCGAACAAAGTCTGGGTTCCGGTCGAAGGCGTCGCGGCCGCATCGTATAGTTCCGTCTCCGGATCCAGCACCAGCATCGATTGGGTGGCGTAGTAGCGGCCGATCCGGGCCAGTTCGGCCTTTTCGGCCAGGGGCGGGGCGATATGGCCAAGGGTTCCGAGCGCCCATGCAATGACGTCGAGCAGGGCCACGGGGGCGGACTGAAACCTGGGCGGGCGGCCCAGCATCGCGAACAGGGCCTCGCCCTGCTGGCGCGGTGTGATCGCCTCGCCCGGGCCGCCGATCGGCAGAACGCGGTTCCATCGGTCTTCTTCCACCAGGCAGTCAGCGATGTAGTCGGCCAGATCGTCGTCCCCGATCGGCTTGCAGGCGGTCAGGGCGCCATCGCCAAAGATCAGAAAGGGCCGGCCCCGGCGCACCCGCTCGATCTGGCCCGACAACGACTTGAAGAAGGCGGTCGGCCGCACGATGGAATAGCGCAGACCGGATTGGGTCAGCGCCGCCTCGAAGGCCAGCTTCGCCTGCTGAAAGGCCAGCAGCGGCCTTTGCACGCAAATGGCCGACAGCAGCACGAAGTGGCCGACGCCGGTCCGCCGGGCCGCGTCCAGCACATTGAGGTGGGCGCGGTGGTCGACGGCCCAGGCGTCCTTGGGCGCGCCGGTGCGCGAGGCCATGCACGAGACCACGGCGTCGAACCGTTCGCCGGCAAACCCGTCGCGGGCCAGCGATCCCGCGTCGGTGGGGTCCACCACCCTGACCGTGGCGCCGTCGAACAGCCTAGCGGCGTCCGCTGGCGTGAGCGATCCGCCGGCGCCCGCGCGAGGCCGGACGAAACAGACCACCTCATATCCTCGCCGCAGACAGGCGGCGACGGTCGCGCGGCCGATCGTGCCGGTGGCCCCAAGGACACAGACGCGTAGTCGCGCCTCGGCGCCGAGCGGGCCCACCGCCGTCGTATCGTCGTCGGTCACGGGGTCCTCACCGACGCGATCCAGCCGCGCTGAATTCGGGCTCGGCGAGCAGGCCGACGGCGCGACGCTCCAGGCCCGGCATTAGTGCAGCTTGACGCTCGGCGTCGGCCCGCGAGATAGCGCGCCCACCAAGGTCCGCCAGATCACCGTCGGACCCCCGTGGAGGGCGGCCTCATGCATCTTGTACAGCGAGCGATAGACAAAACGGGCGAAGAGCCCATCGATGAACATGCCCCGCCCGGCCACGAAGCCCATAAGATTGCCGACCGTACTGTATCGGCCCAGCGACACCAGGGAGCCGAAGTCCTTGTACTCGTAGGGTGTCAATGATTCCCCCGCCAACCGCCGGTTGATCTGCACGACCATGTGCTCTGCCATCTGATGGGCGGCCTGGGCGCGCGGCGGCACCGGCGTCGCCTCTCCGGGCCTGGGGCAGGCGGCGCAGTCGCCGATGGCGAAGATATCGGGATCGCGCGTGGTTTGCAGGGTCTGTTCGACGACCAGCTGATTTATCGCGTTGGTTTCCAGGCCGTCGAGGTCCTTGAGAAAATCGGGCGCCTTGACGCCGGCCGACCACACCACCAGCTCGGAGGGTATGAAGCCGCCGTCGGCGAGCTCCACGCCGTCGGCGCGCAGCGCCGAAACCCGGGCGCCGACGCGCACTTCCACGCCGAGCTTCGTGAGCAGATCCCGCGTTGCGTTGGAAATCCGCTCGGGCAAAGCGGGCAGAATGCGGTCCGCGGCCTCGATCAGCACGATGTGTATGTCCTTGGCCGGATCGATACGGTCCATTCCATAGGCGACCACCGCCCGCACCGTGCGATGCAATTCGGCGGCGAGCTCCGTGCCCGTGGCCCCGGCCCCGATGATCGCCACGTGCAGCTGGCCGGGACGCACGGGCCCGGGCTGGCTGTTGGCGCGCAGGCAGGCGTTGACGATCCGCCGGTTCAGGCGGCTGGCCTGCTCCGGCGTCTCCAGGGGGATGGCGTAGGTCGCCGCCCCCGGCGTTCCGAAGTCATTGGTGATGCTGCCGACCGCCATGATCAGCGTGTCGTAGTCCATATCCCGGGCCGGAGTGATCTCGCGGCCGTCCTCGTCGTACATGGCGGCGAGCTTCACGCGCTTGTTGGCGCGGTCGAGGCCGACCACCTCGGCGTAGGCGTATTCGAAATGGCGCCATTGGGCCTGCGCCAGATAGTTCAATTCGTGCTGGGACCGCCGCAGGCTGCCGGCGGCGACGGAGTGAAGCAGCGGCTTCCAAAGATGGGTGCGCGCGCGATCCACGAGCGTGATCCGCGCCTTGCCCGCCTTGCCCAAGGTCATGCCAAGCTTGGTGACCAGCTCGAGGCCGGCCGCGCCGCCGCCCGCGACAACGATGTGATGAAGGCCCGCCCCCTTTGTCGCCATGCCTTTTATCCCTCCGCGGAAAACCTATCGAAGAGCGTCGTTCGCTGTCACCTCTTATCGCGACAAGGAACGAGGGCGGTCATTCATTTGGCCGCCGCGATGTTGGGCCGTCGCTTGCGCTCTGAGGGTTCGCAGGAACGCCAAATCGACCAGCCCGTTCCTTGGCCTCGCGCCATGCAGGCGCCGGGCGGGCTTATCGGGCTCGCCCAGATCCGAGAGCACGGCGCTGGCTCCGGTGAAGTCGTCATTGGCGGTGTAGTCGCTCACGGTGACGATGGTCGGCAATCGCGCGCCCAGGCTCGCCTGGAGTCCGACATGGGAATCCTCGATGGTGACGCACTCGCCCGCGTCGAGCCCCAGGCGTTCGAGCGCCCAAAGATAGATATCGGGCGAGGGCTTTTTGCGCTCGACCACTTCGCCGGCGGCAATCAAGCTAATCATGGCCGACAAGCCGGGGGTTTGGCTCAGAAGCGCCTCAACGCCCGCCTTGGATGAGGTGGTCGCGATCGCCACCACGACACCGGCCGCATGGGCCTCCCGGACGAGCCGCAACAGGCCCGGCCGCAGCGGAATCGTCGGCGCCATGCTCGCGAAGTGCCGGACTTTGGCGCGATAGAGTTCCGAGATCAGGGTGGCCGCGGCTTCGTCATCGAGCGCTTCCGCCCGGTAGTGTTTGAGATAGTGACGCAGGCGTTCCCTGCCGCCAGCAATGGCGAGAAGTTCACCGTACAGCGTCTCGGTCCATTCCCAGTCCAGCCCTAACTCGGCGAACGCGCGATTGTACGCGGGCCTATGGCCCCAGCGCTCCGTCTCGGCGATGGTGCCGTCGAAATCCAGAAAAATGCCACGCAGCGGGCCAAGCATATCGGGGCGCCTCGTTAACGGTTCGGCCAGAGATTTGGTTGTCGTAACCAATGTTCCCTATCGATCAAACCCCGCCTTATTATCGCGGACGAATGGGCTTGAACCTGACGAGCGCGATCGAGCGGGCTTTTGCCCGGCCAATCGGGAGTCTTACCCGCGAAGGGAGCTCCTTGGGGGGTCGGCGGTCAGGGTTCGATCGGGATCATCACTTCGTTGCGACGCATGAACCAAAGGGTCCAAGGCGGGTCGTACTGGGCGAGGGAAGGGGGGCCGGCGCGGCGCAAATGGCGCTGCTGCATCCACGCCCATAGCGCGGCCGTTTTCGCCGTGACGTCGTCAGGCTCGGCCAGACCCGAAAATCGGATGACGGCGAACCGGGTGGGCGGCGTCACGCGCAGGCGAACCCTGGCATCGTTTGGTTGAGGAAGGGTGTTCAGCGAAAAGCTGCTCGGCATGGTGAATCGCACGACCCATTCTCCAGCCGTCTGGGTTTGGACGACCGGCGCGGTCATCGCGATCGTCTCGCTGGCCGGTTGCTGGGCCACCGGCGCCGTCATGGCGATGCTTTGCTTGCGCCTGTTGCCACCGAAGATATATCCCGCGAGCAGGCGAAAGCCCTTGTTGGCCGCCGCCTTCTGGCCGCCGGTCACGGTTACCTCGGCGACGACCAGCGCGGGATAGTCCCGGATCTCGAACGCGCCATCCCGAAGGAGGGTCCGGAAGGCGGGTTCCTCGACGGCCAAGGCTGGACCTCCAAGCACGGTGAGGGCCAGTATAGCGCCAAGAGCGATGCGTTTGAGGATCATGCCGACAATTTGGGTTGAGCGGGTTTTGCGCGAGGCTTTGGCGCCTCGCCTCGGTTCACGGAGACCGTCAGACTCCCTGGTGTTTGGTGCGGCCTAGTCAATAGCCTTGATCTCTTACGGCGGTGGCGGGCGAGAGCCAGTGAGCGCACACGCCTCCAGGAAGCGCGTCGACGATCCCCGGTATGGACCCCCGCAACGAACCGGGCGAGCGTTTCGGCGACGAAAACGGCTCGCAGCCTCTGGCCAAGCTGGAACGAAAGATCGCCCAGCGCTTTTTGCCCTCCAACCCCCTGGCCAACCCGTGGAGAACAAATATGTCCGCCCCAGAAAAGCTCGACGCCGTCGCCCTGCTCAAAGCCGATCACCGCAAGGTTGAAGGCCTCTTCGCCCAGTTTGAAGCCGCCACGGGCGATGGCAAGAAGCAGGCGCTGGCCATGCAAATCTGCATGGAACTCACCGTCCATGCCAAGATCGAGGAAGATGTTTTCTACCCGGCCTGCGAAGGCAAGGTGGACGAAGATCTGCTGAAGGAAGCCCATGTCGAGCACGACGGGGCCAAGGTTCTGATCGCCGAGATCGAAGCCGGCGGCCCGGGTGACGAATTCTACGACGCCAAGGTCAAGGTGCTGTCGGAGGAGATCGAGCACCACGTCGAGGAGGAGGAAAAGCGGGTGGACGGCATGTTCGCCCAGGCGCGCAAGGCCGGCCTCGACATGGAGGCGCTGGGCGAGCGCATGGCCGCCGAAAAGGCCGAACTCATCCGGACCTACAAGGCCGATGGCTTGCCCAAGCCTGTTGCGCCCACCCTGGCGGCGACCTCGCTGGCCGGCTAAGCCGCGCCCAGGCTTGATTGGCCGCGTCGGTTGAGCGGCGCGGCTGCATCCGGCCAAATTCCAACCGGGATGGTCAGGGGCCCTTGTGAAGCACGCCGGTCGCGATCGCCCACGGCTTCACTGGCGCGGCAGATCGTCGGAGAGATGAATCCACGACAGCATCTCATCGCTGTGGAAATGGGTGCTCGGCTCCAGGGCTTCCGGGTGGTCGAGCAGCGCCACGTAGAAATGCCTCTCATTGGGAAACCGCTCCGATTGATAGAACATCGGCGAACCGCATTTCCCGCAAAAGCCGCGCGTATTTCCTGGGCTGCTTTCATAGCTGATAGGGGTGCCTCCCAGAAATTTCCACCGGCCGTTCTCCTGCCCGACCCAGGTCGTGAACGGCGAGGCCGTCGCCCGGCGGCAGCTCTCGCAATGGCAGTGGCCGACCCAGTTGGGCTCCCCGCTGAGCTCGAATACGCACGCGCCGCAAAGGCACCGACCCCGGACCGTGGATTGGACATCGCCGCTCATGATTGGACCATCCGCTGAAGACTGTTCTTGAGCGCTTGCCGCTCCCGCAGACTCAACCGCTCCAGATAAGGCTCGAAAGCCCGCGCCACGTTATTCATGCCTTGGCGCATGGTCGCCCGCCCCGAAGGGGTCAACTTCAGGCGATGCTTTCTCTTATCCGCCGGGTCGATCTCGCGGCGCAGATGGTCCGCGGCTTCCAGCCGCTTCACATAGAGGGTGACGGTGGCCTTGGGCATGTTCAGGGCCTGGGCGAGCTCGGCCGGATAGGGGTGGGCGTCGATCTCGGCCAGGACGAAAAGGGCCTTGGTCTCGACGCCGAGGGCCTCGATGGCCGGCGAAGCGGCGGCGATCGCCGACATCAGCAGGCGGTAGTTCAGGGCCCAGATCTCGCCAGCGTCGATTTTCGCCATGGCCCCTTGCGGCCCCGCGCGGCCGTCCCAAATTAGTACAGAACTGAACTATCGCGAATTCGCATCAAAGTCACCAAGGGGTCATCCATGGCGCTCGATCACTACATCACTCTCGGCCGTTCGGGCCTGCGGGTCAGCCCGTTCTGCCTGGGCGCCATGACCTTCGGCGAGGACCTGGGCTGGGGATCCTCGGTCGAGGAGTCTCAGCAGATCATCGACCGCTATATCGCGCTCGGCGGCAATTTCATCGACACCGCCAATTTCTACACCAAGAGCCATTCGGAAAAGATCATCGGCGATCACATCGGGCGCGACAAGGCGCGCCGTGACCGGCTGGTGATCGCCACCAAATTCAGCGGCAATCTCTATCCCGGCGATCCCAACGGCGGCGGATCGGGGCGCAAGGCCATCGTGGGCGCGGCCGAGAACTCTCTGCGTCGTCTGCAGACGGACTATATCGATCTCTATTGGCTGCACATGTGGGACCAGAACACGCCGATCGATGAGACCCTGGCGGCGCTCGACGATCTCGTGCGCGCCGGCAAGGTGCGCTACATCGGCGTCTCCGACACCCCGGCCTGGAAGATCGCCCAGGCCAACACCCTGGCCCAGTTTCGCGGGCAGTCGGCCTTCGTCGGCCTGCAGATTGAATATTCGCTCCTCGAACGTAGTGTCGAGCAGGAGCTGATCCCCCTGGCCCTGGAATTCGGCCTCGGCGTCACGCCGTGGTCGCCGCTGAAGAGCGGTGCGCTCAGCGGCAAATACACCCGCGCCAACGCCGGCGCGGTTAAGGGCGATCGTGGGGCCTTTCTCGAGGGTTCGCTCAACGAGAAGACCTATGCCGTGATCGACCAGCTTGAGATCATCGCCAAGGCGCACGAGACCTCGGTGGCGGCGGTCTCGCTGGCGTGGGTCTTGGCCAAGCCCGGCGTCGCGTCGCCGATCATCGGCGCGCGGCGCCTGGCTCAGCTGGAGGACAACCTCAAGGCGCTGGATATCAAGCTGAGCGCCGAGGAGATCGCCACGCTCGATGGTCTCACCCAGCCCAGGCTCGGCTTCCCGCAAAGCATGCTGCCGATGGCGCCGGCGATCCTCAATGGCGGCGTGAGCGTCAACGGCGTCTCCGTCCCGCCATCCGGCTTCGTGATGCAGCCAGGCGACAAGCCGTATTGAGGGCGACGTGGGGCCGCCGTCGGCTAGCGAGCGGCTCTCTTTCGTTGGTGGCGCTCTATACCGCGACGTTGTCGATCAGACGGGTCGTTCCCAGACGCGCCGCCGCCAGCACCCGCGCGGGCGCGCTGAGCGGTCCGGGAGGGGGGCGGGAAAGGTCGCCGATGAGGCGCACATCGAAATAGTCCACGGCGTCGAAGCCGGCCGCTAGAAGCGCGCGGCGGCCCTCGGCCTCCGCCAGGTCCACGGCCGCGCCGGCCGCGATCGCCGAGGCCGCTTGGCGCAGCGCCCGATTGAGGGCCGGCGCGATCAGCCGCTGCGCCGGCGTCAGATAGGCGTTGCGGGATGATAGGGCGAGGCCGTCCTCGGCGCGGATCGTGGGGGCGCCGAGAATCTCCACCGGCAGATCGAGGTCGGCGGCGAGGCGGCGGATCACCGCCAGTTGCTGGAAATCCTTTTCGCCGAAGACGGCCACATTCGGCGCGCACTGGATCAGCAGCTTGGCCACCACCGTCGCCACCCCGGCGAAGTGGTGCGGCCGCACCGTCCCTTCCATCGGCGCCGAAACGCCGGACACCGTGACCGTGGTGGCGAAACCGGCCGGATAGATCGCCTCGACGCCGGGGGCAAAGACGTGGTCGCATCCGGCCTCGGCCAACAGCTCCAGGTCGCGCGCCTCGTTTCGGGGATAGGCTGCGAGGTCCTCGCCCGGACCGAACTGGGTGGGATTGACGAAGAGGCTGGCCACCACCCGCGACGCCCGCGTCCTGGCCAGCCGGATCAGCGACAGGTGGCCGTCGTGCAGGGCGCCCATGGTCGGGACCAGGGCGATCCTGTCTCCGCCGGCCCGCGCCGCCGACAGGCGTTCGCGCAAGGCCAGGGGGGTGCGGTCGATGGTGGGAAGGGTCATTCGGGCGCCATGGTCGGGCCGGCTTATGGCCGACCCGCCGACGCCGGTCCAGCGGACTTGCGCCTCGGGCGCGCTTGGCTCAATCAATCGGTCACGGACGCCCTGGCGACAGGGCGGCGATTCGAGGGGCTGATTTCAGTTGGCGAACGGACGCATCATTGTCGTGGGCAATGAGAAAGGCGGAGCCGGCAAGTCCACCGTGGCCGTCCATCTGGCCGTCGCCCTGCTGCACGAAGGCGCGCGCGTCGCGGTCATCGACCTAGACATCCGCCAGCAATCCACCGGGCACTTCTTCGCCAACCGGGTCGCTTGGTCGGCGGCCCAGAACGCCGATCTGCCTCAGCCCTTCGCGCTCTCTCCCGTCACCGAGGCCAGGGAGCTGCCCGACGCCCTGGCCGCCTGCGCCGGGGCCGCCGACTTCGTTGTGGTCGATACGCCCGGCGCCGACACCGATCTTTCCAGGGCCGCGCACCAGGGCGCCGACCTGATCGTCACGCCGATGAACGACAGCTTCATCGATTTCGACGTCCTGGGCGTCGTCGATCCGGTGAGCCTCGATGTGCTGCGGCCCAGCGTCTACGCCGAGACGGTCTGGGACGCGCGAAAGGGCCGGGCCATTCAGCGCGGCCGGCCGATCGATTGGGTGGTGCTGCAGAACCGCTTGGCCTCCGTGGAGATGCGCAATCGCCGCCGGGTGGACGAGCGCCTGGCCACCCTGGCCCGCCGGATCGGCTTTCGCGCCATCGCCGGCCTGCGTGATCGGGTTATCTATCGCGAGCTATACCCCTTCGGCCTGACCATCAGTGATCTTTCCCGGGAAGTGAGACCCGTCCAGGTGTCATTGGCTCACGTCTCGGCCCGGCAGGAGCTGCGCCTTCTTCTGCAGGAGCTGGAGCTGGTGGCCGAAGCCGTGACCGAGGCGGCGAAGTAGGGCGAAGCGACCATGATCGTTCTCGCCGCGGCCGTGATTATCGCGGTCCTGGTCTGGGTCGGGCGCGGCGCGGCCGCGTTCCGGCGGGAGATCAGGATCGGCTCGGCATTGCTGGCGGCCCTCGCCGCCGTGGGCGCCGTCGTCGCCGGCCTTCGCGGCGGATGGCTGGAGGCGCTGGGCCTGGTGGCCTTGGCGGCCTGGCTCGGCCGGGAAGCCAGCCTCCGGCCAGCCGCGCCGCGCGCCGCCGTCGAGGCCATGAGCCTCGGCCAGGCGCGCTCGATCCTCGGTGTCGCGCCAGGCGCCACGCCGGCTGACATCCAGGCCGCCTATCGCCGCCTGATCGCCCGCGCCCACCCGGACACCGGCGGCTCAAGCGGCCTAGCCGCCCAGCTAAACGCCGCGCGCGACCGGCTGCTGCGTTCGGCCTAAACTCAAGGATCGGTGGCAGGAGAACCGCGATGTCCGAGGAAGCCGAGCTGCGCGCCGAGCTTGTCCGCCAATACCGCCGCGCCAGCAGTCTGGGGCTCAACGAGCTGGCCTCCGGCAATCTGAGCTGCCAATTCGGCGAAGGCATGTTGATCTCGCCCACCGGCGCCAGCGCCGAGACGATCACCGAAGAGACCGTGGTCTATGTGGCGCCGGACGGAACCTGGAGCGGCGATCACGCGCCTTCGTCGGAGTGGCGGATGCACGCGGCGATCTATCGCGCCTATCCCCGCACCGGCGCGGTGGTGCACACCCACTCGGACAACTGCGTCGCCTGCTCGTGCCGCAATGCGCCCCTGCCGGGCTTCCACTATCTGGTGGGCGTGTTCGGAGGCGACGATGTGCCGTGCGTTCCCTATTCGACCTTCGGCGGTCTCAAGCTGGCCGAGGACGCCGCCGCCGCGCTCGGCGCCCGCACGGCCTGTCTGCTGGCCAACCACGGCATGATCTGCCGGGCCAAGACCCTCGATCTTGGCGTCAACCTGGCGCACCGGCTGGAGATCCTGTGCCGCCAGTACGTCCTGGCTTGTCAGGTAGGCGAGCCGGCCTTGCTCACCGAGGAAGACTGGGTCGACTTCCACGCCCGGATCCGGAATTCGAGCTACGCTTCGAAGGGTTAGGCTTGGTCGCCGACGGTCTCGCACCGCTCCATCGCCGCCAGGGTTTCCTCGAAGCCTTGTAACGCCCCCAGGGTGCCGACACCTTCGGCCACCAGGCCCGCGGTCATGCCGGCGAACCTGCACGCTTCCAGCGGCGCCCAGCCGCGATCCAACGCCGCGATGAAGCCGGCGCAGAAGGCGTCGCCGCAGCTGGTGGTATCGATAGGGCTCACCGCGAAGGCCGGAACCTTGTGATGCTCGCCGCCCAGGGCGACGATCGCCCCCTCCCGCCCGTTCTTGACAATGCAGGTCTTGGCGCCGAGATCGACGAACCAAGCGGCGGCGGCCGGCAGATCCTCGAGGCCGCTCAGGAACACCGCCTCGGCGGCGCTGGGCATGAAGTAATCCACGAAGGGTAGGAGGCGGCGGATCTCCTCGCCCGTGCGGGACCTGGGGCCGATCAGGTCGCAGGTGACGATGGCGCCGGCCGCCTTGGCTTGGCGGAGCAGTTCGGCGCCCGGTCCGCCATCGGTGGTCGCGCCGCCCACCGCCGCGTAGTGGACGAAGCGGCTGGCGCGCGCGGCCTGGGTCACCGCCTCGTCGATTGGCGGCGCGTGCCCCGCGCCCGGCGCGTGAAAGGCGGAGCGACGCCCATCGGATTCGATGGCCAGAAGGGTGCTGGAGGAGCGTTGCCCGGGTCGGATCGCCACCAGGCTGGTATCGACGCCGGCCCGTTCGAGGCCGAGCCGGATGAAGTCGCCGATCATGTCGTCGCCGACCGAGCCAGCCAGTTTCACCTTCACGCCGAGCGTGGCGGCGATCAGGGCCGCGCCGCCAGCCGTCCCCGCCGGCGCGCAGGCCATGGCCTCGATCAGGACCGCGCGCTCGGTATGAGTGAGGGCGTCTATGGGCCGGGCGTTGATGTCGAGCGTCGTCAGCCCGATCGCCAGCAATCCGGTGTTCATCGGCTTTTGGGTGGCCCCGGCCCTAAGAGTATGGCTTGGCTAGGCCGGTCCGCCGATCGCGCAGGGCACGCCCCGGGTTTTGACCTCGGCGCAGGCGTCTTTCGCGCCTTGTTGGGTGAAGCCCGAGAAGCGGGCGCTCCAGGCGCGGCCGCCGCCCTCGACCGTGCCTTGGGCGTCATCGAAGGTCTTGGCGAAACGGCGCGAGACGGTCTCGACCTGGCTCCTGGCCTCTTTGCGATTGCCGAACTCACCCACCTGCACCCAATAGTTGCGCGCGGCGGGCGGCGTCGCGGCCGGGATCATGGCGCCGGCCATGGAGTTGGAGACCGTCAGGCTGGCGGGGCGGACATTGGTGCGCGTCAGCACCACGCCGATCGGATCGGCGTCGCCTTCGCCTTCGTTGGGCAGCGGTCGGCCGCCGGCGCGGAAGCTGGCGCCCGGGCTGTCGAAGAGGTTCTGTGTCACCTCAATCCGTTCGCCCCGGGCGCGGCGATCCATGATGTCGAAGCCGGTGAGCAGCAGGCTCTCCACATTGGCGTTGCGCACGGCGCTGGAGGAGCTGCCCATCACCACGGCGATCAGGCGGTTGCCGTTGCGCATGGCCGAGGCGTCGAGGTTGAAGCCGGCGGCGTTGGTGAAGCCGGTCTTCAGCCCATCCACCCCCGGCATCTTGCCCAGGAGGTGATTGGTGTTGACCATGGTCTTGCCGCGATAGGTGAACTGCTCCTGGCTGAAGAAGCTGTAGTATTGCGGGAAGTCGCGCAGGATCGCCCGGGTCAGGATGGCGATGTCGTGGGCCGAGGAGATTTGGCGCGTATCGGGCAGGCCGTTGGCATTGACATACTGGCTGTTGACCATGCCGAGCTGATGGGCCTTGGCCGTCATCATTTCGGCGAAGTGCGACTCCGTGCCGCCGATCTTTTCGGAGATCGCCACCGCCATGTCATTGGCCGAGTGGACGGCCATGGCGTGCATGGCGTCCTCCACCGTGATCGTCTCGCCGGCGCGAAGGCCGAGCTTGGTCGGCGGCTGGGAGGCGGCCAGGGGCGAGACGACGATCAGGTCATTCAGATGCAGCCGGCCCGAGGCCAGGGCCTCGAAGGCCAGATAGAAGGTCATCACCTTGGTGACCGACGCCGGATAGCGCGGGCTGTCGGCGCGCTCGTTATAGAGGATTTCGCCGGTGCGGGCGTCCATGACGATGGCGGTGTATTTCGGCTCCGAGGTCGGCACCTGAAGATAGGGTTGGGCCAGGGTAAGGGTCGGGGTCCCGACCACCGAAAGGCCTAACGCAAGCGCGGCGAAGCTTCGGGCGAAACGGGAGAATGACTCGGTCAAGGACTAGGCTCCGGAGACGTTGATCAGGCGCGGCGGAATCGCTGATGGCCGACTGACGCTGTGTAACATGCGTTCATCATCGTTTCGGCAAGGTAAACAATTGTTGACCAAAGCGAAAGGCGAGGGCCGGATCGTGGAAATGTGAAAAAATGGTGCAGTGCACAAAAACCCGTTGACTTTCGCAGTGCAGCATGGAAAACAGCCTGTGCGTGCGCTGGCCGTTTTGCGTTCGCCGCACCGATCCAATTGCCATGCGAGCCCTAGATGCCCCGCACACCCAAAGGAGTCATTTCCATGCCCACCCCCGCCGAGACCGCCAAGTCCACGGTCGAACAGTTCACCACCGCCGGCAACAAGGCCTTTAAGGACACCGTTGAAAAGTCCATGAGCGCCCTGGCCGAGATGAACGTTCATTCCAAGAAGAACCTCGAAGCCGTCGTCGCCTCGGTCACCGCCGCCACCAAGGGCGCCGAGACCCTGGGCGCCCACGCCATGGCCTTCTCCAAGAAGGCGATGGAAGACCATGTCTCCGCCGCCAAGACCCTGGCCTCGGCCAAGAGCGTGCAGGAAGTGGTCGAGCTTCAGACCTCTTTCGCCAAGACCGCGTTCGAGACCTACATCGCCGAGATGAACAAAATGGCCGAGACGGTCGCCGCCTCGATGAAGGAATCGATGTCGCCGATCAACGAGCGCGTCACCGCCATGGTCGAACGGGTTCAATCCTCCCACTAACACCTAGCCTCGCCGTTCGCGGCGGAGGTGAGATATCGAAGGCCCGGGTCGAAAGATCCGGGCCTTTTGCTTTGCCGGGCCGCCTCGACTTGCTAACAGTGGCGGCCATGCCGAGCCCCGCCGAGCGCCTCGCCGCCTTGAACATCACCCTGCCGGCGCCGGTGGCCCCGGTGGCCAACTATGTGCCGTTCGTGCGCGTCGGCGCCCTGGTGCATGTGTCCGGCCAGGTTTCGACGGACGCCGGCGGCGGGATCCGCGGGACCGTCGGCGAGGATGTGGATCTGATCACCGGGATCGCCGCCGCGCGCCTTTGCGCCATCAACCTGCTCGCTCAGATCAACGCCGCCTGCGACGGAGATCTTGGCCGTGTGAACCGGGTGGTCAAGCTAGGCGGTTTCGTCCAGGCCGGCCCCGATTTCTTCGACATTCCCAAGGTGATCAACGGCGCCTCCGACCTGATGGTGGACGTGTTTGGCGACGCCGGCCGCCACGCCCGTTCGGCGGTGGGGGTCTATCGCCTGCCGCTCAATTTCGCCGTCGAGGTCGACGCGGTGTTCGAAGCCCCATGAAGGCCCAATTCGGAGAGGCGTGGGAGCGCCTGTTCGCGCCGCCGATCGCCCACCGGGGGCTTTGGTCGCCGGACGGCTGTCCGGAGAATTCCCTGGCCGCCTTCCAGGCCGCCTGCCAAGCCGGCTATTCCATCGAGCTCGATGTCCAGCTCAGCGCCGACGGCGAGGCGATGGTGTTTCATGACGGCGGCCTGAAGCGGATGACCGGCCGCGAAGGCCGGCTCGCCGACCACACCGCCGCCGAGCTCGGCGCCATGCGTCTGGCCGACAGCGAGGAATGCATCCCAACGCTCGCCGACACCCTGGCGCTGGTCGGCCACAAGGCCATGGTCCATATCGAGATCAAGTCGCCCTATGGCGATGTCGGCCCGTTGGAGCGGCGCGTTCACGAGGTGCTGATCGACCACAACGGGCCCACCTGCGTGATCGGCTTCAACCCCTATTCACACGCCTGGTTCGCCGACCACCATCCCCAGATCCTGCGTGGCCTGGACAGCTACAGCTATCGCGACGGCGAGGCCCGGCATCTCGCGCCTGAGCTGCGCAAGTCCTACGCCCGGCTCGATCACGTCGCCATCGCCCGGCCCCACTTCCTGGCGCTCAGCGTCGACATGCTGCCCAACCCCAAGGCCAGCGCCCTGCGCACGGAGGGCATGCCGATCATCGCCTGGACCGTCCGCGACCCGGCGCAATGGGAGGCCCTCAAGCCGCACTGCGACAACCTGATCTTCGAGGGCTTCGCCGCGTGAGCGCCCTAGGGGGCGAGGTCGAGGTTCATCGTCGGATATCCGAAATCGAGCGCGGCGCCTGGGATCTCTGCGCCGGCCAGGGCCGGGCCGACCACAATCCCTTCATCGCCCATGACTTCCTGGCCATCCTCGAGGAGTCGGGCTGCGCGGTGGAGCGCACCGGCTGGGCGCCGCAGCATCTGGCCGCGCGCGACGCGTCCGGCGCTCTGGCCGCCGTCATGCCGCTCTATCTGAAATCGCACAGCCAGGGCGAATACATCTTCGATCATGCCTGGGCCGACGCCTATGAGCGCGCCGGCGGGCGCTATTATCCCAAGCTGGTGGGCGCCTCGCCGTTCTCGCCGGTGACGGGGCCAAGGCTTCTGGTGCGCGAGGATATCGATCTCGACCAGGGCCGCTCGGTGTTGATCCAGAGCGCGCTTGCCCTTTGCCAGCGGTTCGGCGCCTCGAACCTCGGCGTCAATTTCGCCACCGAGGCCGAATGGCGGTTCATGGGCGAGCATGGCCTGCTGCTGCGGCAGAACCAGCAGTATCACTGGTTCAACCAGGGCTACGGCGACTTCGACGATTTCCTGGGGGTGCTTTCCTCCGGTCGGCGCAAGACCATCCGGCGCGAGCGGCGCGAGGCGGGCGCCGGGCTCGATATCGTCGCCCTTACCGGCGCCGAGCTTACCGAGGATCACTGGGACGCCTTCTTCGCCTTCTATATGGACACCGGCGCGCGCAAGTGGGGCCGGCCCTACCTCAACCGCCGGTTCTTTTCACTGCTGGGCGAGCGCATGGCCGACAAGGTGCTGCTGGTGATGGCCGCGCGCGAGGGCCGCTGGATCGCCGGCGCCCTCAATCTCATCGGCGGCGACTGCCTCTATGGCCGCAACTGGGGATGCTTGGAGGACGTGCCCTTCCTGCACTTCGAGCTCTGCTACTACCAGGCCATCGCCTTCGCGATCGAGCGGGGCTTGGCTCGGGTCGAGGCGGGCGCCCAGGGACAGCACAAGATCGCGAGGGGCTATCTGCCCAGCCCGGTCTTTTCCGCCCACTTCATCGCCGACCCGGCGCTGCGCGGGCCGGTGGCCAGATTCCTCGACGAGGAGCGCCGCGCCGTTCAGGGCGAAATGGACTGGCTCGCCGAGGAATATTCACCCTTCCGACAGGCCGCCTCATGAGCGAGGTTTCCGAACCCTGGCCGCCGGAGGTCACTCTGCGCGGTCGCCATGCGCACCTTGTCATCACCTCGCCCGCCCACGCCCCCGCCCTGGCCGAAGCGGCCAGGGACGGCGAGCTTTGGAAGCTGTGGTACACCTTCGTTCCGTCCCCGGACGATATGGCCGCCGATATCGAAACCCGCCTGGCGCGGCGCGCGGCCGGCGAGTGCCTGCCCTTCACCGTGATCGAGGCGGCCAGCGGCGAGGCGGTGGGCATGACCACCTATATGAATATCGACGCCGCCAACCGCCGGCTCGAGATCGGCGGCACCTGGTATCGCCGCCGGGTCCAGCGCGGCGCCATCAACACAGAATGCAAACGGATGCTGCTGGCCCACGCCTTCGAGACGCTGGGTTGTATCGCCGTCGAATTCCGTACGCATTTCTTCAACAACCAAAGCCGTCGCGCCATCGAACGCCTGGGCGCCAAGCTCGACGGGATCCTGCGAAACCACAGCCACGGCAAGGACGGCAATCTGCGCGACACCTGCGTCTATTCGATCATCGCTGGCGAGTGGCCAACGGTGCGGGCCAATCTGGATTGGCGATTGGAAGGGGGGCGGGAGGGCTGAGCGTCAGGAGCCGGCCGGATTTCCGGTCCCCGGTTTGCTGGCCGCGGCGCTCACCTCCTCGATGGCCTGGACGATGGCGTCGGGGCGGTCGAACATCATCATGTGGGAGGTTCCGGCCACCAGCTGCGCGCTGCCGCGAAGGGAGAGCGAGGCGATCTGGCGGTGCAGGCTCCCCCAGACCGCGTTCAGCGCCTCCCGCGCCCGAGGCGAGGCCGAGGCGTAGTCGCCATCGGCGGTGAGCACGACCAGGGGCATGTCGCCCAGGGTGGCGCGCCCGGCGTCCACCTCGTCGGAGGTGGTGGTGAACAGGGTGTCGAGCTCCGAAAGCTGGGTCTCATAGGTCGAAGCCGCCGTCGCCTGGGCCTTTTCCGCGGTGCTCGCGCTCGCTCTGGCCTCGCAGGCGGCCAAGGCCGGATCGAGGGAGGGGAGGGCGCCGGCCTTGGCCGCCGCCAGGCATTTGGCCGCCCGCGCCTTCATGCCGGCCAGCGGATCGCCGTGGCCGCCGAACACCGCCTCGAACCGCTCGTCCTGGTGGGGCACGGAAGGATCGACCAGCACCATGCCGACCACGTCGCGGGGCCTAGCGTCGGCGAACATTCTTACATAGAGCCCGCCGGCCGAATGGCCGACCATCACCAAAGGGCCCTTGATCCCGGCCGCGTCCAGCGCTTGGCTCAGGTCGCGCGTCACCGCCGCCCCATCGCGCGGCATGGGGCCCGGGTCGCTGAAGCCATAGCCGGCGCGGTCGTAGGAACAGACGCGCTGGTGGCGCGCCGCCAGGGGCTGGACCTTGTACCAGAGGGTCGAGCTCGCCGCCCAGCCGCTCTCCAGCAACACCGTGGGCGCTCCGGCCCCCGTGCAGCGGAAATTGATGCGCCGCCCATCGGCCAGGCGCACGAGTCTGCCGGGCCTGCCCGGATCGAGCGGGTCGTCCGCCGCGCCGTTTCCGGCATGGCAGGCGCCGACGCTCGCCAGGATCGAGCCGGCGATGATCCCGGTCGCCGCCCAGCCCGCGAGGGTGCGCCGGCGCGTCGTTTCCTTAAGCCTCGGCCATCGCCAGGCCGGCGCCGTCGAGGGTCTTGCCACGTCCGGAGAGCAGCCACAGATAGGCCGGCACGCTGGCCTCGATGAATCGATAGCGGCGACCGTATTCGTCCTCCGCCGCCTGGATCAGCATCCCTTCCTCGGCCAGGGTGTCCACCAGCCGGGTGTTGAGGGTCTTCTCCTCGGCGTCGTGCGAGACCGCGGCGATGTCGGTCAGGGTGAAGCGCCCGCCGGTGGCCTGGGCCGCCGCCGCCAGGGTGCCCAGCGCCTCCAGCCCGCCGTGGGTCACCGCGTCGCGAATCTGCAGTTGCGAGCGGCGCGATATCCGCCCGCGCAGTTCTTCCAGCGCCTCGTCGGCCGCCGCCGAGACGTCCGCCTCGCCGACCACCGAGCGCTGATCGTCCAGCGCCTTGAGGCCGGCGTGGTGGCTGATCAGGCTGGCCAGATACGGAAAGCCCACCGACAGCGAGACCACCATCCGCGAAGCGGCGTCATCGAAGGTGACGCCGCTCAGCGCCTCGCCCTTGCTGACCATCTGCAGCACCTCCGGCGCGGTCATCTTGGGCAGCTGCAGCGCCAGCACATTGCGCTGGATCGAGGGGATGTGCTCCAGAAGTTCGGTCAGGTTGGCCGCCACCCCGGCGATCACCAGCTGCGCCCGGGCGGCGCGGTCGGAGAGGTCCTTCATCAGCTCGCCGATGGCGTGGCGGAAGTCCTTGGATTCACAGCGGTCGAATTCGTCCAGCACGATCAGCACCCGCGTGCCGGTAACCCGGGCCAGCATGTCGCCGGCAAGGCGCGTGGAGACCGGCGCCGGCGGCAACAGGTCGGCCATGGTGCCGCCGCGCTCCGTGTCGGCGTGGGTCGGGCCGTGGCTGGCGTCGAACAGCAGCGGGATCTGGGCGGCCACCGCCCGGAAGGTCTCGTCGAAGTTGGAGCGTTCACCGCACGAGATCGAGATCACCAGATAGCGCGCGTCCCGGGCCGCCTGGCTCAGCACATTGAGCACCGAGGTCTTGCCGATGCCGCGCTCGCCATGCACCACGGCGTGCACCCTCTGCTGCTCGATCGCCCGGATCAGCGAGCGCAGGGCCTCCACGCGGCCGGCGAACATCCGCCGGTCGTTGATCGGCTGCGAGGGTGTGAAGGCGTTGCGCAGCTTGATGCGCAGGGCGGCGAACCTGTCGTTCACCCGGGGGTCGAGCTGATCGCCGGCGGTGGATTGGAAGCGCGGCAATTGGTCGTCATAGGCCAGGCGCGGCTTGGGTCCGAAGCTGTCCGACCGTGGGGCCGCGCCCAGGTCCAGGACCATGGGCGCCCCGTCCGCGCGATTGGCGGTTCGGCGGCCCGATCGTGGCCTCAGGTTGTCAAACCAGCTCATCCCGTCCTCTTAAAGCCCGCCGCCCGCGACCACTCCTACAATATCGAGGGCGCGGCGCGACCAGAAATAATTCCGCTTACCTCTCAACGGCGGCCAATGTCGGCGGATAGCGGCCGCGCCGGCAGGGTGCGTCTTGGCCGGTCAGCCGCTTCAAGGAGTCTGGCTGAAGGGCTTCAACACATAAAGCACATAACCGACCACCCCGACGATCAGGGCCCAGGCCAGGGCGATCTGCACCGGCCCCGAGGCGTTGTTGCCCACATAGTTGGCGACGGCGCAGCCGATCGCCGGCGGGGCGTATTGATACATGTGATCGCGTGGCTCCTGCGCCACCGAGCGTTGCAGGAACAGCACCACCAGCCCGGCGAAGATCGCCATGGTGACCAGGTCATAGATCGTCTTCACGTCGATCCTTCCTCGTGCGCCAAGCGCGATCTCTATCCCCCGGATGGACAATTTTACCCGCGACCGATCGCCGGGCGCAAGGCTTGGCCCACGTCGGGAGCGCGGTTGCGCCGCGGCGATGCGTCGCGGCCACAGCCGGTCTTGCGTCTCTTCCCCCCTTGGGGGAAGTACCGGCGAAGCCGGGGAAGGGGGCTTCAGCTTGGCGCGAGTGTTCGTGTCAAGCTCGAGCCCCCTACACCTTGGCGTCGGGGTCCCCCTCCCCCAGAGGGGCAGGAGAGGCGCATGACCAAAGGCTCTGTCCTCGTCACCGGCGGCGCCGGCTATATCGGCTCGCACACCCTGCGGGCGCTGGCGCGCGCCGGCTGGCGGCCGGTGGCGTTCGATGATCTGAGCCTCGGTTTCGCCGAGGCGGCCAAGGGTTTCGAGCTCATCGAGGGCGATGTGCGCGATGGCCCCGCCCTCTCCCGCGCCATCGAGGCCCACGGCGCCGTCGCCGTGATCCACCTGGCCGGCCTGATCGAGGTGGCGCGCTCGGTGAGCCGGCCCGATCTCTTCTGGGATAGCAATGTCGCCGGAACCGCCGCTCTGCTTTCCGCCATGCGCGCCCACGCCGTGCCGCGCCTGGTGTTTTCCTCCAGCGCCGCCGTCTACGGCCACGTCGCCGGCGCCGCAGGCGAAAAGCCCCTCACCGAGGATCTGCCCAAGGCCCCGGCCAGCCCCTATGGCGACACCAAGCTCGCCGGCGAGCGGATGATCGCCGCCCACTGCGCCGCCTTCGGCCTCACCGCCATCGCCCTGCGCTATTTCAACGCCGCCGGCGCCGATCCCTCGGGCGAGCTGGGCGAGGCCCACGAGCCGGAGACCCACCTGATCCCGCTGGCCATCGACGCGGCCCTGGGCCAGCGAGGCCCGCTCACCGTCTTCGGAACCGATTTTCCCACCCCCGACGGAACCTGCGTGCGCGACTATATCCATGTGAGCGACCTCGCCGAGGCTCACGTCGCCGCCCTGGAGGCGCCGAGGGCGGCCGGCGCCTTCGAGCCGCTCAATGTCGGGACGGGCAGGGGCTGGTCGGTGCTGGAAGTGATCGCGGCGGTGGAGCGGGCCCTCGGCCGCCCCGTGCCCCGCGCCCTTGGCCCCCGCCGCGCCGGCGATCCTCCCAGCCTTGTGGCCAATCCCGCCCGCGCCCTGGAAAGGCTCGAGTGGCGGCCCAAGTCCTCGAGCCTCGACGAGATCGTCGCCAGCGCCGCGCGGTGGCATCGGGCGCCAAGGTACGGAAAGAGGGGCCTGGGCGGAGACGGCCCTTAGCGGCGTGGGCGATCACCTCGGGATCGACCGCCCTCGGTCGGATGCGGCGTCGGCGCCTTGAACCGCCCGACCCCGACAGAGCGCCGTTGAGAAGCGGCGCGGGCTATGGCACACAATGATCGACGGGGGCGGGGTGCGAGGGCTTGACGCCTTCGCTCAGTGGAAATCGGCGGATTTGGTCTAGTGTTGGCGGCCTTTGCGCGGTCGCCCGACGTCAAGGAGTTTTCGTGCCGGCGCGGATCGACCCCTTGAGTGTCCACCTTTTCAGTCCCGACCGCGCCCAAGACCGGTTGCTTATCGCCTCACTGATCGGCGTCATTGTCATGACGATCGTCGCCTTTCAGGGGATCATCTACGTCGACCGCGATTTCCCGATCTATTTCCAGGGGATGGTCGCCGGCAACCATGTCGTGGTCCCCACGGGCCGGCATTTCCTTTTCGAGGGCGTGCTCGATGACGGTGTCGCCTGGGGCCTGACCGGCGCCGGCCTCACCCCCTTCGCCGTCCAGGCCGCGTGGACTGTCGGCGGCCTTGTCTGCATGATCGCGACTCTCGTCTACAGTGTCCACAACAAGACGATCTCTCTGGTCGATCTTATATTGGTGCTGGCCTTCTCCCGTCTGGTGGATACCTGCTCGGCCTATATCGGCCGGTTCGACCCGCTGCTGATTTCATTCCTGGTGCTGTCCGCCAACAGATCGCGGTGGGTGTCGATCGCCGGCGCCATGGCGGCGGCCCTCTGCCACCCGCTCGTGGCCCTGGTTTCGACCGCCGGCGTCGCCATCCTCTGTCTGGCGTTCGAGGGGCGGTGGCGAATCTTGCAGGCGGCGGCCACGGCCCTGGCCGTGCTCGCCAACTACGCGGCCCTGCACCTTTGGTTTCCGACCATGACCAATCGGCTCGATTTCGCCCAGCATTATTTCTGGGATCTGATCCGCAACAACGCGCGCTGGGGTCTGCCGACGCTCATCTCCAGCTTGCTCGTGCCGATCCTCTCGATCCAGGTCTTTCGCCCCAGACCGAATCTGAAGCTGGGCTGGCCCGGCGCGGCCCTGCTGGCGTGGCTGGTTGGCGTGGTGCTCATCACCTGCGTGCTCACGCTCGATCACACCCGCGATGTGCTGCTGGTCACCATAGCGCCGCTGATCGTCTACCTCAGGGCTTCGCCGCGGTTCGAGACGGTGGGGTTGGCCGAGGGCCGGTTCGCTCAGCTCTTCGTCGTCCTCTTCCTGGCGCGCCTGGTCATTCCCAACATCAACGCCGCCGGATTTCTCTTCATGCACTACCACGCCCTGGCGGTGGCGTTTTCACACTAGAGGCGCCGCGTCGTCAGCCCTGACGGCCTCTGATGTTCCGCAGCGCGCGGCGCATGATCGGCGGCGTCAGATCCAGCGCCAGCTCCTTGGCCCGCGTCTGAACATCCCGTCTGTCGCCCGACCCGGGTCGGACGCGAAATTGCGTGGTGTGCTCCCGTTTGATGTCCGACCATGTCGAGGTGTAATAATATAGAGCTATGGATTTTCGTGTAATTCCCAGTGGATGCTTTATCGGGTTTGGATTTCCATGATAGCTGAACTCGGATGTGTTGAATATCACGCATCGGTTATAACTGGGAATAATGGATTGCACGCATGACGTCATATCGGCGTTCCACAATTCGAGCTGACCCCCGTATTCGTCCTCCCAATCCTTGTTCAGATAGATCAGTACGTTGATGCGCCGCTCCAGGTTCATCAGCTTGTGGTGATTGAAGTCCACATGCACCGATAGGTGGCCGCCCTGGCCGATTTCGTGAAAACCGGCGCCGAGAAAATAGGGGTCCGGGATCAGGCCGGAGATCCCGGTGATGTTTTCCAACAACCGGATGAAGGGCCGGGAGTTGAAGGAATAGAAGAGTGTCCGCGCCGGCGCCGGCAGAGCGTCGGGATTATATTGAGATTTCAGTCGCTCCTGGGCCCGGTCGTATTCTCTGGCCGCCTCGCCATCCGCGCCGGCCGCGCTGGGAAACTCCCTAAGGCATTGTTCCAGGATCCCAGTGGGCAGAAAATCGTCGATGACGATGTGAGGAAAGGGCCTCGCGGCCTGATAGGTCTCTCGCAGTTCCAGCCCGCGATCCCTGAGCTCGGCCGAAACAAAGCCGGTTGGCGTTTCCATCTCCGGCAGGAAGGGCATGATCGACTATCCTATCGCGGGCCGCGCCAAGCCGTGATCGGCGTATCCGGGCATGCCGGCTTTTAGCCTTTCAGCTCCGGCGAAAAAAGGCGTCGTGATGTGTCATCCGGCGGGCGCCGGCGCATGGCCCGCGTCGGGCTGGCAAGTCGCCACCGAGGTGTCCCCCGCCTGCAGTACGCTCGTCGAGTTGAGAATTTTATAGAGTGTGGATTGATTGTCCGTGAGGGTGCCGCCGGCGATGACTTCCAGCGTTATCCAGGATTGCTGATCGGGATATGGGCAGACGATGTTGTTTTTCATGACCAGGCCGGCGGCGTCATTGACGGTTATGCCATTGTAGCCGGCGCCTGTTATTGTGTTGTTCTCGATCGTCAGGCGAACAAAGGGCAGGTTGCCGATCTGGTCGCTGATGAATATCCCCTGGGTGGGCAGGCCGGCGCCGCGCGTATAGCTATTGCCGGTGATGGTGATGTCGTGCGGGACGACGCCGGCCTCCGACCAGAACTGGATGCAGTCGGGATGGTCGGTGTCGCCGCCGTCGGGATGATTGCTGTCGCAGGCGTTCCCCTGCACCAGCACATTGGATGAGCCGCCGCCGCGCAGGCCGTCGTCCATATTGTCGTGAAAATGATTGCCGATGATCTGAAGATAGCTGTCGTCCACGTCCTCCACGGCCCAGTGAAGGTTGTGGAAGTCGCCGTTCGAAACCGTCACATGGTCGCTTGCCCGCACCTGCAGGCCGGAAATTTCGGTCGCCAGGGTTCCGTTCGGCGCGCCATGCACCTTGAAGCCGTTGAGGGTGATGTTCGACGAGTTGAGCACATAGAAGCCGATGGTGTTCGCGGCGCCCCACTCCCCGGGCGCGTGGCCGATAGTGGAAAGTTCCAGGCCTTCGAGATCGAGGCCGGAACTATATTGGATCGTCAGGTCGTAAAGGACCGCGCCGGGGCCGTTGATCGTGACGGCGCCCTGAAAACCCGTGATCGTCACCAGGCGCCAGTCGCCGGGCGCCAGGGTGATCACCGCTCCCGCCGCCGATGCCTTAAGCGCGGCGAGGAGCTGGGGTACGCTGTAAACCAACACGTCATGTCCAAACTTAAGCTAAGATAATCCACACTATACAGAATCAATGAATATTCCCGCCAGCCTGGGTAATCCCACCAGGCCTGTGTGCGGGTCGATCTGACTAAATATCGATGGAAAACGGCTGAATGTTGACGGGGCGCGGGCTGGGCGCCCGGGATTAAGGGTGACAATCCCCAACGGATTCACTGTGTTTCTGCTCAATATTGGAGCCTCCCAATATTTTGAATAGCGTCGCCTTGTTATTCGAGAGCTTGGCTCCGTTGACGTTTGCA